>ENA-OWYN01000016-OWYN01000016.1-human-gut-metagenome-genome-assembly--contig:-NODE-16-length-215087-cov-42.2784_pt1 | contig 215087 bp, 208 predicted proteins | sample MGYA00249750_ERZ652086 | MGnify/ENA primary metagenome ERZ652086 (study PRJEB26925, sample SAMN05827237) | human gut metagenome | biome: ENVO:2100002; feature: ENVO:00000062; material: ENVO:00002003...
TTATAATGGGATTGCTGAACAATGGGTTTGAGCTTAAAGTTGTAGAGGAAGCAGAACCGCCTAAAGAGATGATGGATATTCCGGGTATGGAAGATGAACTTCGCCGCCCGATGATGTTACTTGTAAAGGCGATAGCGAAAAAATAATATCTCTATTAGGAAAACTGATATACCCCAATTTAGAGAATGGCATAGTAATTCCTAGTGATAAAGAGAAAATGATTGCACTGGCAAATAAATACATTGAAAAAGAAAATGTAGATGCACTCATTCTCGCCTGTACGGAGCTGCCACTTGCCATAAAGCCCGAAGATGTTAATGTGCCAATCGTGAATACAACCCAAGTACATATCAATGCAATTTACCAATATGCAATTCGATAAAAATAGCAAAGCCAGCCGAGCCAGTCAACGGTCAAGATGAACGGCGCATTTCATGCGCCGCCGTTGACAGCCCCGCCCGTCTTTGCTAAAGGGTAATCAAGGCGGGAAAGCCCTAAAATGGCTTCACACCTATTTCAATAATTGGAGGAGATAAAAATGAGATCAGAAAAGGAAGTTTATGATATTGTTTTGAATTTTGCAAAAACAGACAAACGCATTCGCATGGTTACTTTGGAAGGATCTAGAACAAATACAAATATTCCGCCTGATGATTTTCAGGATTTTGATATTACTTTTTTTGTTACGGATATGGACAGCTTCACAAGTGATGATAAATGGCTAGATATATTTGGTGAAAGGTTGATTCTGCAAAAGCCGGAAGATATGGAATTATTTCCAGCTGTAGAAAAGGGATTTTCATATTTAATGCTGTTTACTGATGATGTTAAGATAGATTTAACTTTGCTGCCGCTGGAACTGATAGACGAGTATTTTACATGGGATAAACTGGTAAAGTTACTGTTGGATAAAGACAACCGTATCGTAAAGCCGCCAATACCAACGGATATAGACTACCACTTGCAGAAGCCTACTCAAAGAATGTTTGACGATTGCTGTAATGAATTTTGGAATACTACAACATATGTAGTAAAGGGCTTATGCCGCAAAGAAATTCTTTTTGCTATTGACCATATGAATGATATAGTACGAAAAGAATTGCTTCGCATGATTTCCTGGCTGATTGGTATCAAACAGGGATTTCATTTCAGTTTGGGAAAAAACTATAAATTTATGAAGCAATATGTCCCAGAGGAATTGTGGGAACGACTTATGTCCACTTATAATATGGATTCCTATCCCCATATGTGGGAATCCTTTGAACAATGTATGGCATTGTTCCGGGAGGTTTCGTCAGAAGTGGCATGCCAGTTGGATTACCAGTATCCACTATATGATGAAAAAATCAGTAATTATGTGATTCGGCAAAAGAAAAAATATGGCATTGAAGATGATAACAAATAAAATTTTTTCAATCGAAAAAATTTATTTTGATTATTCAATTTTGAAAAACTGAATACCTCAAAATCAGAAAGAGCGCGGACAAGCACTTTGAGGGATTGGCCGCCTTGTCCACCCATCCAGCGGGGCGGCGGGCGGCGGTCAAGGCCGGGTGTAACCCCGTTCATTTCAGCCTTGACGGTTGCCCGCTGTCCTGCTACTTTTCCGGGAGTGTGGCCACAACTTCGGGACACTTTGTCCACAAGTCGGAGCGTAGGACGAGGGACGGGGGCTTTCATATACCTGCCGCCGTTCTCTGAAAACAGGCCGATTTTTTGCTCATTCCCATTCGCAAAAATTCAGCCTGTTTTCCTGCCGGAGCAAACGGGGCGCAAGAAGCACCGCACCCCGTTTCCCCCGTCAGCCACGCCAGCAGGTATAACACACTACACTTTGCAAGCAAAGTCGTGTGCCAAAGGGGGCACCCCTTTGGAAACCCCGGACAACAAAACAGGCGGTATGCTGCCCTCTCCGGGAGCATACCGCCGTTTGTTGTCAGCAGCCCGTTTCACGGTCTGCGTGTAGTTCCTTGTAAACTGACCTAAGCAATAACATCAATAACAATCGGTCCATGCATTAAAGATGGATATGATATAATAAGTATCACACGATTTATTAAAGAGACTTTGAGAGCTAATACAGAAATCAGGTATTCAAAAATCCCATATCGTCGTTAGGAAATATGCCACAATAGCTCATCTTGCCAATCTTTGCAAAATCCCATCTCCACAATATCCACAGAAGGGAATCGGGCAAACAAATTAGCGATTTTTCATTGAATATACTTATGTTTGTATAACACGATTCTATATTACACAATTACACAACAAAACAGTGTGTGATTTTTTACCGTTTCGGGCAATACAAATCCATTAACACCTATCGCATTATTGGGAAAAATAGCTTGAAATCCGGCTGATTGCTTCAACCTTTGTTTCCATTACTACATCGGCATAAACCTGCGTTGAGTTAATGCTCGTATGTCCGAGCAACTTGCCCACCGTATAAATATCTCCCCCTGCGGCCAATGTCAAGACTGCGAATGTATGGCGGCTTGTGTGAAAGCTGATATTCTTTGCCACCTTTGCGGCAGCAGCCATCTTTTTTAGACAACGGTCGCAGGCACTAAGGCAAGTCATGTCAAATACCTTTTGGCTCGGTTTGCATCCGTTTCTGTCCGGCAGCAGACTTATCGCTGATTGGTTCAGAGGTATTACCACCTGTTTACCTGTCTTTTGCATAGCCTTTACCGACACCATCCAGCCGTTATCTCCCTGCCTGATGTCACGCCATGTCAATACGCTCACATCACTGTACCGCAACCCGGTGAAGCAGCAGAACAGGAAAGCCCGTTTGGTTGTTTCATTGACGGTGGGAGCTTCGGCAAATGCTTTCAGTTCTTCTTTGGTCAGATATTCTTTTTCAGCCTGTTGCTTGCCGATTCGGTCTTTCCGCTCCAACGAGTAGAACGGATTTCTATCCAATACGCCCTCTTTTACAGCCGCATTGAGCATACGCACCAACGTGGACTGGTAGAGATGCAGCGTATGGGGCGACATTTCCTTTGGATTGTCTGGCGATTTGGTATTACGGTAGTTATGCTCTATGAAGTCAATAAAGCCGAGGACAAAGCCCTTGTCTATTTTCGCCATCAGCAACCGTGGCCTGTGCAGGTGCTGCAAATACGCCTTTATCACATTTACGGTTGAACGGTAGTTACGGTATGTGGATGCGGCATAAGCCGGATTGCGTCTAATCCCCTCTATATGGTCGGTAAGCCAGTCAGCAAACACACGCTTGGGGAGTTCCGATTGTTCGTCGTCGTTTGTTCCCGTTTCCTCCTCTATGCCGAGCATACGCTTGGACTTTATGGCGTTGGCCTTTGCCATAGCAGCCTCATTTAGCCTTTTCGCGTCCGGCTCATCATCCGGTATGAGGAACAGATTAAGATATTCATTCCATCGCTTTCCCTTATCGTAGAAGTCAAGGTATATCGAGCGACTTCCCGTCTGAAGCGTCCGTGTGCGTATCGTTATTTTCATCTTTTTCCCTCTGTTTGCTGTTATCTTGAAAAGAAGTTATCTACAAGTCCGACCGTTTCTATCTTCTTCTGGTCAACTATTTTGGCGTAAATGGATGTCGTGTTCACGTTGGCATGGCCGAGCAGCTTGGATGTTGTGTAGATGTCTGCACCAAGCGTAAGCATCATCGTGGCGAATGAATGGCGGCTGCAATGGTAGGTTATGTGCTTGGTTATCTTTGCATTCTGCATCCACTTCGTCAAGTTCCTTTCGATGTTGGAAGCTCCTGCCGGAAGCATGAAAATAGGCTCGTCGGCATCATCTTTTTGGTAAAGGCAATCCAAAGCCTCCTTTGACAGAGGCACGTTCAACAACTTCTGTGTTTTTTGCATCCTTACCCTTATATATAAGGTATGCCCGTCTGGTGCCTTTATAATTTTACCCCATGTCAAGGAGCGCACATCGCTCAACCGAAGCCCGGTAAAGCAGGAGAACAGAAATGCCCTTTTCACATCCTCACGGGGGCATGGAGCGGCCATCGCCGCTTTCAATTCTTCCAATGTCAGATATTCCCTGATGCTTTCCGAGGGCTGGTATTTCTCTTTCGAGGCCAAGGATTTCAAAGGATTGGAAGCCAATATGCCCTCTCGGACAGCCTTGTTCAAAGCCCCGTTCAACACGGCTTGATGGTGGTGTGCCGCCCCGTTGCTGATGGTGCTGCCGTCCTTGCGCACGCTGTTTTTCGCATAGCGCAGAAAAGCGATGAAGCCACGGCAAAAGTCAGCATCCACATTGGCAAGCACAATATCGGGCTGGCACGTTTCGTTTAGATAGGTTTCGACTTTGAGCCGCAAATCCCGTCTGCCTTTCAAAGTGGATGCAGAGAAACCGAATTTCTCCTGTTCGTACTCCTTCAGAAAATCAATAAGGGTAATGCACGACCGCTTGACCTTGTTCCACTGGTGCACACCGTGGTTCTGCAAGGCTAAAATCCGTTCTGCCTTAATTTTCCCTGCCACTTGCATGGCGTGGGCATTCTGTTGCTTGTCAATCGGTGTCTGTTCCGGCACAAGGTATAATCCGAGGGATTCAACCTTACGCACCCCTTTCACATAGACATCGAGATACAGGCTCATGTTTCCGTTTGCCAACTTGCGCTTTCGGATGCGCACGGGTTCTTTTACCTTTTGTACTTTCTTCGGTCGTGCCATGTTCTTTTCCTTTTCTTTTATTTGATTTCAACAAGAGAATTTTCCTCTGTCTTGCGAGGGCAAAATTAACAATTAAATCTGTTACGCGCAACAAATATGCAACAAAATATCGTTAAAACTATGGCATTTTATACTATTCCAGACAAAATAAGAAAACAACATAAATACTTAATATAATGTATTTTACATTACTTTTCTTTCCTATTTTACTTCTTTATTTTCACCATTAGAACCCTATACTTCGTTGGTTTCTATGTATTACTGCTGTTTGATATCGTAATCAGCATTCAATATGAAAACCTGTCAGCTATAACCCAATCGGAGAATACGATGGCTTCGTATCTACAAAATAGCTTTTTCAGTGCGGGATATCTGATGGCGGCATCTATAGTTGCATTAAAATGTCTGAACCTTGTACCGGATCTGGCAGCGTGGATGATACCCGAAGGCGACACGGCGTTTTCGACGAGGAACTTTGGTGAAGGGGTAGCGCAACAGGCGAAAATGGCGGCAAATGGTGCTGTAACCTCGGTAGCGGGAGGGATTATGAGATAATTCATTAAAAAGATATATAAATATGATAATAAGAAACCTGGAAAACAAAATAAAACTGGTAATAATCATTACTGGCTGCGTAATCGTGGGGTGTGTAATCATTAGTATCAGTTCTATTGTGACAGCTACGAACATGGTAATTGATTCGCATAAGAAGATTTATGTGCTTGATGGTAATGTGCCTATTCTTGTATCCCGAACAACTATGGATGAAACCATAGATGTGGAAGCTCGCTCTCACATTGAAATGTTCCACCATTTCTTTTTTACACTTGCTCCTGATGATAAATATATAAAGTATACTATGGAGAAAGCGATGTATCTGATAGATGAGACCGGACTTGCGCAGTATAATACTCTGAAAGAAAAAGGGTTTTACAATAATATTATGGGAACCTCGGCGGTATTCTCAATATTTTGTGACAGTATAAGATTAAATATGGATCAGATGGAATTTACTTATTATGGTCGGCAACGCATTGAACGTCGCACCTCTATACTGACTCGCGAACTGGTGACAGCAGGACAACTGAAACGTGTGCCCCGGAGCGACAGCAATCCTCACGGATTGTTAATCATTAATTGGAGAACGCTACTGAATAAAGATATTGAGCAACGAACTAAAAATAACTATTAAGCTTACAGCTTGAATAAACTCATATTCAATAAGGTTATTCAAGTATGCTTTGCTTTTATTAAAACGTAAAATTTATATGGGATGGAAAAAGTTTATTTTCGGAGAAAAAATACCAGATAAATCTGATCCGAAATACAAGGCTCAACGGGAGAGGGAAGTGAGTGCCGGTCGTAAAGTAGCAAAGGCTCTGAGAGTCGATAAACTGGCTGCCAAGACTCAGCGTGTAGCTCTGAAATATCCAAAGATTTTTCTTTTGGTGGTATTTGGGTTTGTGTCGGTCAGTTTGGGATATAATGTGTTTAGGATGGTACGTGCCTATAATCACCCGGAGGGAAGGGATACTGCTGTAGGACGGCAGGATGCTTTGTTTAAACAGAAGAGGAGACATTCCGGTTCCGGTGACGTCTATCAAGAGCAAGAAAAGTTGCTAAAGGATGAGGTGGACGTTTTAAGCTCCAAAGGTAACGGCATGACACACGATGATTCGTTGAGGGTGAAGTTTCTGTTGGAGCAACTGGTACGAATGAATAACTTAAGAAAAGAGGAACATGATAACAGATAGTATTAATTTTAAACAGCCGAAATATATACTTCCGTTGATCGTATTTTTTCCTTTGTTGGTTACGGCGTATTTTGTACTTGATATATTCGATACCGAACTAGCGACTGCTCCGACGTCGCTGGAAACAACGGAATATCTGAATTCGAACCTGCCCTCTGCACAGATAAAGGATGATGGTATAGGCAACCGCTATGAGAGTATGCTAAAATCATTTGGGCGTATCCAGGACTATAGTGCTGTGGAGAGTATAGGACGTGGTGACAATGAAGAGGACAAAGAATCTTATTCGTCCAAGTATTCGGAAGAAGATCTTACCTTGCTTAATGCAGATGCTGCACGAAAGATGCAGGAACTGGAGAAACTGAGAAATATGGAGGAGCGTATCCGACAGGGGGTGGAAAAAGGTAATGGAATGTCTGATACTAATGTGCCGGATACTCTAAGTGAGGCTGGTCGCTTGGAACGTACCCGTCAGCGGCAGGGAGAGGCTATGGCCGAACTGAATAAGGCACTTGCCGAAGCCCGTTTGAAGGGCCAGAAAGGGCTTGTACCGGTAAATACGGATACGCTGGAGGTAGCTTCGGTACAATCATTTTTTAAAGAAGGGAAGAAAGGAACCGAAGGTCTGATAATTGAAGGGGCTGTGAAAGGATTGGATGAAGACGGAGCGGCTAAAGAAGTTGTGAAGTTGATGAATAAATCATCGGACTACTTTTATACGATAGCGGAAAATGAATCAGAGCCTCAATTGATAAAAGCTATCATTGATGAGAATGTTACTGCTGTAGATGGTTCCCGAGTTCGTTTACGCTTACTGGATGATGTAATGATTAGTGATTGTATATTGGAAAAAGGTACGTATTTGTACGCAACAATGTCTGGATTCGGTGCCCAACGTGTGAAGGGAAATGTGCAGAGTATCCTTGTGGAAGACGAACTGGTAAAGGTGAATTTGTCCATTTATGATGCTGACGGACTGGAGGGACTTTATGTACCATCAAGCAAATTCAGAGAAACGGCTCAAAATGTGGCCGGTGGTGCCATTGGTGGAAATATGAACATGAATACTACCGGTGGCGGAAATATGCTTCAGCAGTGGGGAATGAATGCACTAAACAATGCTTATCAAAAAACAACGAGTGCAGTTGCTTCTTCTGTGAAGAAGAACCGTGCAAAACTGAAATACGGCAGTTTCGTCTATTTGATAAATGGAAGGGAAAAAAGAAATAATCAATAAAAAATAACATATATGAGAATTTTGATAAAAAATCTTGTAGTGACAGTGGCATGGATGGTTGTTGCTTCTCCGGCTTTTGGACAGAAAACATTTCAGGAAATGGAGGTGATAACTGTTAATGAACAGGTGACTACGGTAGTTACGGCTGATGAACCTATCCGCTTTGTGGATATCTCTACTGATAAGGTGGCTGGTGACCAGCCGATGAAAAATGTAATACGTCTGAAGCCTAAAATTGCAGGGGCGGACGGGGATATTCTCGGAATCGTTACTATCGTGACTGAACGTTACCGTGTACAATATGGACTGGTTTATACTACCCGTATTTCAGAGGCTGTTACAGACAAGGAAATTCAGCAAATAGAGATGCAGCCGTATCATAATCCTGCGGTTAGCCTTTCTACAGAAGATATGTATAAATATGCAAGAAGAATATGGAATTCACCTGCCCGTTTCCGGTATGTGAGCTCCAGAGGTAACCGGCTACGCATGCGGTTGAATAATATTTATGCCTGCGGAGAGTATTTTTTTATAGATTTCTCCATCAGGAATTATACGAATATAAGGTTTGATATTGATGAAATACGAATGAAACTTTCAGATAAGAAGATAGCAAAAGCCACCAGTTCTCAAACAATAGAATTGAAACCGGAAATGGTGTTGGAAAAAGCGATGTCATTCCGTTCGGGCTACAGAAATGTGTTAGCAGTTAAAAAACTGACTTTTCCTGGTGATAAGGTACTTGCTATCGAGGTAACAGAGAAACAAATTTCGGGACGGACCATCCAGATCAATATCGACTATGAAGATGTGTTAAGTGCAGATAGTTTCCATGACGGACTACTGGAAATGGATTAATTAAAAAACGATGGGATATGAAAAAGATATTGATGTTTGGCGCAATCCTATTCGGATTGCTGTCTCCTGTCTTTGCGTCGGATGGTGACAAATTTATTCAAGTGGGAACCGGAATTTTATATGAACGTGGATGGGACTTGACGATTGGCGTAGAGCAGGAAACCCGTTATCATAATGCGTGGGAGTATTTTGGGAATATGTATCTGAAGTGGGAAGAATGCCCTTCTTGTGGTCATGTTTGTCTAGAGTCTTTCTGGAAGAGTTATAATGCGTGGATGCTGGGCTTTGCATACAAGCCTGCTTTAGTACGAAAACGTAATTCTGTCGGTCGTGTCCGGTTGGGGATGTCTGCCGGTTCTGACAGACATGAATTTTTAGGGGGTGTGCATGTGGGGTATGAACAAAACTATACTTTGCGTAATGGTATGGTATTGTATTGGCAGGTGAAAAGTGATTTGATAATAAACGGCAAGGATCTGTTTAGAACCGGTCTGGTGCTGGGTGTGAAACTACCATTCAAATAAGGATATGAGAAAATACATTATTTCATATATGGCGTTGTTTGCAGTGATATTCACTGCTTGTGATGCACATAAGGATTTTCCGGATAATTCATTATCTATCGGTCATATATTGTGTACAAACGGACAAACGATGAGCTATGACGCTTACAGACAGAGTGACCATGAGGCTATTGCCATTGTTTTTTATGTGAATCATGAACAGTCTGTGGAAGGACAAGGATATGCTGTGTATCTGTGGGATATGGTACCACTCGCTTTTGCTGACAGTACGGGAACTGCTCAGAACACTTCCGCCGATACGGAAGCACTGGATGGTAATGTGAATACTTATTCCATGTATGTGGGTAAAGGTGTTGGATCACCACTTGCCTTGAAGGTGTTTGACTTATGGCGCTTCGGGCAAAGTGCATACATTCCTTCGATTGCCCAGATGCGTTTATTGAAATCTGCAAAGAATGTTATCAATCCGTATATTATAGGCTGTGGGGGTACTCCTTTGCCGGATGAAGCGGATGTGTGCTGGTATTGGACTTCAACGGAAGTGAAAGGACAGGAAAATGATAAGGCGTGGCTGTACTCTTTGCAAAGCGGTACCATACAGGAAACTCCGAAATCCCATAGCTATATATCGCGTCCGATTGTTACAATAAATAATTAAGAGGAGATGGAAGAGAGTAAGGAATTACAGGGAGTTTATAAAATATTCAGAGCGGTTGTTTACATTTCCATATTGATGGAGTTTTTTGAGTATGCCATAGAGCCTGCCATGCTGGATCAGTGGGGTGGCGTGCTCTGTGATATACATGACCGCATTAAGTTGTGGTTTATTTATCATGACGGAAATCTGGTTTATTGTAAGTTGGCGACGTTCTTTTTGATCTGTATAACGTGTATAGGGACACGTAACAAGAAACACATCGAGTTTGATGCCCGTAGACAGGTGCTTTATCCGTTGATATTGGGTATGGCATTGATGGTGATGTCAGTATGGCTGTTTTATAAGGACTGGAGTTTTACGCTTTATGGATTCCGTACAAGTATAATATTTTACATGATGTTTTCTGTGATAGGTACGGTATTGGTACATGTGGCACTGGATAATATATCGAAATTTCTAAAAGAAGGTTTGTTGAAGGACCGTTTCAATCTGGAAAACGAATCTTTTATGCAGTGTAAGAAGCTAGAGGAGAATCCTTACTCGGTTAATATCCCCATGCGTTTCTATTATAAAGGAAAATTTCATAAGGGATGGATTAACATAACTAACTGTTTTAAGGGCTGTTGGGTAGTCGGAACTCCGGGGAGCGGTAAGACATTTTCGCTGATAGAACCTTATATCCGTCAGCACAGTGCAAAAGGATTTTCTATGGTAGTATATGATTATAAATTCCCGACACTGGCGACGAAATTATATTATCACTATCTGAAAAATAAAAAAAACGGGAAAATACCCAAAGGCTGCAAATTTAATATTGTAAACTTTGTAGATGTAGAATACTCTTGTCGTGTGAATCCGATTCAGAAGAAATATATTGATAGCTTGGCGGCAGCTTCAGAAACAGCAGAAACGTTGCTGGAGTCTTTACAGAAGGGGAAGAAGGAAGGGGGAGGGGGCTCTGACCAGTTTTTCCAAACTTCAGCGGTAAATTTTCTGGCAGCGTGCATTTACTTTTTCGTGAACTATGAGAAAGAACCGTATGATAAAAGTGGAAATAAGCTACGCTCGGAGATGAAATGGAATCCGGATTTAAAAAAGAATGTTCCTACAGGAAAAGTGTTCAATGCTTTGGGGCAGGAGGTGATAGCTGATTACTGGTTAGGTAAATATTCTGATATGCCACATATACTTTCTTTTTTGAATGAGGGATACCAGACTATATTTGATGTTTTACAGACAGATAACGAGGTTGCTCCGTTGCTAGGTCCCTTTAAATCGGCTTTGGCCAACCGCGCGTTTGAACAATTGGAAGGCATGATTGGTACATTGCGTGTTTATACCTCACGTCTGGCTACGAAAGAGTCTTATTGGATATTTCATAAGGATGGTGATGACTTTGACCTGAAGGTTTCGGACCCGGAGAATCCGTCTTACTTGCTGATTGCCAATGATCCGGAGATGGAAAGTATTATAGGGGCGTTGAATGCCTTGATTCTGAACCGTCTGGTTACCCGCGTGAATACAGGGCAAGGAAAAAATATTCCCGTGAGCATTATTGTGGATGAGTTACCTACACTATATTTCCACAAAATCGACAGATTAATAGGTACGGCACGTTCTAATAAGGTATCTGTTACGCTTGGCTTTCAAGAGTTGCCACAATTGGAAGGGGATTATGGAAAAGTCGGTATGCAAAAAATCATCACAACAGTGGGAAATGTTGTGGCTGGTTCTGCCCGCAGTAAGGAGACGCTGGAATGGCTGAGTAATGATATTTTCGGGAAAGTGGTACAGATGAAGAAAGGGGTAACAATTGACCGTGAGAAAACGTCTATCAACCTGAATGAGAATATGGATAATCTTGTTCCGGCCTCCAAGATTGCAGATATGTCTACCGGCTGGATTTGCGGACAGGTGGCAAGGGATTTTGTTAAAACCCGTGTAGGGTGGGGAAATAGCATGAATATTCATGAATCGGAAGAGTTTCAGACATCGAAGTTCTTTTGTAAGACTGACTTTGACATGGAAGAGATTAAAAAGGAAGAAGAAGGCTATGTGCCTTTACCCCGATTCTATACTTTCAACTCCAAAGAAGCGCGAGAACGAATACTCTATAATAATTTTATTCAGGTAGACAAGGATATAAAGCAGCTATTGGCGGAGGTGTTTAATCAAGCCGGGGCTATTTAAAGAAAGAATGTAATATGGAGGTAAAAAGCGCCATGCTTATCCTCAATATTGAATACGTTGAAGATTTTATAAAACAGATACAGCCATAAATAATGGTTGGAAGATTTCTTTTAATGATATATAAATATAAAATAAGCTTATGGAGCCAAAGGATTTATTTAAAATGGTGGTCATGGCATTCTTTACTGTTATGGGACAGACTGCTTGCTATGATAATAGAGAAGATAGCTATGATAAGGTGGAGAAAGTAACTCTCTATGTTTCGGATGAGACAGGAAGCTACCAACCTTGGTATTCATCTACATCTGTTGATTGTATGATGGTTAAAGAAGAAAAAGAACAGACGGAATACTCTCCGCTTGGTTTTTTCGACATTGATGGCTTTGAATATGAGCGGGGATATGGATATATACTTTCCGTAGAAAAAGTAACGCTGGGGAATCCTCCTGCCAATAGAAGCGGTATCACCTACAAGCTGTTGGACATCGTTTCAAAAGAAGCAGGAAATGGTCTTTATAAAATAAGGGTTAACTATTTTGTGGATGCAGACTGGAAAGAAGCCGTGTCGCATGACATTGAAAGGAATCCGTTTATTCCCTGGCATTGCTCATACCTGTTTGATGAAGAAATGGGCAAGGTAAAACTGGTGGATGCTACGGGTAAACTGTTGGCGAGAGGTAATGTGGAAAGGAAAATCAAATCCGAACATCCTGATATTTATCGACTGTTACCACCGGACGAAGCGGTGGTAAACTGGAATTCGGAATGGGTATTTACTTTTAATGCTGACTCTGTAAATAAAACTGTGTTTACTTATGACTGCTGCACAACCAAGATAGATGGATCAATGTATGCTGATCGCATTTGGTTATATGGGGACTGGACAGAATATTATCAGAAAAAATATCCTGAGGCCGGAGTTCGTGCTGTTGTATGTGTACAGAAACTATATTGGAAAGGAATAGGCTATGATGCTTGCGAATAGATGAGCAATTTCCTGTTCTCTACCACAAAGGGCTCAAATGGAATTGCTCAAAATATCTTAGTGCAACTTTTTCATTCAGGAAACCACCTTTTGGTATTATTTGCTATCCGTACCAGCATAAGCATTACCGGAACCTCCACAAGTACACCTACAACAGTGCCCAATGCAGCCCGGATTGTAAACCAAAAAGAGATATGGCCACAGCCTGTTCAAAGAAATTACTTGCACCGATCATTCCGGTCGGAGCAGCTACATTGTGGGGTAATTTCCACCATTTTGCCCATCCATAAGCTACAAAGAAAATTAGGATTGTTTGCAGGACAAGCGGGATGGCTATCAAAAGAATATGTAAGGGGTTATTCAATATTGTTTCCCCTTGAAAAGAGAACAGGATAATAAGTGTCAAAAGTAATCCTCCGACCGTATAGTTATCAAATTTACGGATAAATACATGGTTGAAGTATTCTATCCCTTTTCGCCTGATAACCCATGTCCGTGTTATCACTCCTGCAGAAAGCGGAAAATAGCAAAATAGAAACGATGTTTTTTTATACGGTTCTCTATATAGAAGAAGTTATAATAAAAGTAACTAGCATTGCTTTTTTAATAGTATTTTGTGTGCTGTTACTTTAAATAGATATCTTTGTATACTAAGAATGTAAGATATTGACAGGTTATCTTCATTCTATAGTATATGTATTTATACGTAATTTCTTTCTGAAGTTTATAATTCGAATAATATAAAGTAAATGAATAGTGAACAATTAGGGCAACGGCTAAAGAAGGTACGAGAGATATTCAACCTGAGCCAATTTGATGTGGCAAAAAAAATAGGAGTAACTCAGGTGTATATTTCACGTATGGAGAATGGAAGTGTGAAATCTGATTTTCTAATCAGAGTTTTGGAATTTTATAGTCAATATATTAGTCTCGATAGGTTGTTAAATGAGAATATATCTATTTTGGAATGTATTCAAGAGGAACTTGCATCTCCGACAAGTGACCTGATGAAAAATCGTGCAGCTTTGGTTCGTGAATTAGTGAATGGACTATTCGAAACTTTTAGAAAGGAACAGGATGCTCATATCAATGAGATCGTGAAGCTATTTAATCTGAAGATGGATGCGCTGGATGAAGTGAAATGATTAGAAATATGAAGTTTGACGTATTTTATTATTTCTATTTATTATCTTTGTATATTTCCTCTGATTTTTAATGTAAGAGGAAGGGGGATTTTACACCAATCAGGTGGATATTACTATACTAAACTAGAATGTTATGGGAGTTATGGCAGTTATCGGATATTTGTTTTTGGGTTATATTATTTTGGCAATATTTGTATGATTGTATAAATTTATACAAGCGTTTTTTATTATAACTGCCTTTTTAGCGGCTATTTATTTTTTGTTTTTTACCGATCATATAGACCTGGGCTGTCTGGCCTTGGTAGCTGGAATTGTGATTGCCGGGTCTTTGGAGGATGAGAGCAAAGATACCTGTAAAGATGATTGTTATGAAGATGATTGTAAAGATGAAGGTTTTTTCTTATCCCGTAAAAAGATAAAGAGAAATAAAAACAAAAACGCTCGTTATAAGAAAAGAAAAAGAGCGGAAAAAGGTGGAGTTAATTTGACTTACTTATTAATGTGTTTGATTCCATTGTTTTGGCCGATACTTATCCTTCGGATTCTCTGCTATGATAAACGCAGCAAATATAATAAGAAGTCATATGAACTGGATGCTTATGATTATGAGCAACATCTGAAATCGAATTCGAAAAACTGATTTTGGCTAATTGATAAAAAGCCTGATTGAGGATGGCCCTATGCGGATAAATAGTAATATAAACCGGATCAATATCTTCATAGAGCGTTTTTGAAGCTATATATCAAAATATTTAGCAAGAGATTTGTATCGTTAGTATTACGGTATATTGAAATATTACTATATTTGTAATCTGATGTACATGGCTGTGAGTCTGACCTGATTACGATTAAGTATTATTCTATGTTAAGTAATTATTGAAAGATGTAAATTATGGCTGCTGACCATTTGAATGAAATCCTTTCAATGCATAATCCTTATCATTATGGTTTCACCTATGGTAGGATTAAATCATTTGGTTATCTCAAAAAATAGATAACCTATTGATGTTTGGAATCTCCTTAGAATAGTCTCGATAGTTGGCTCAAATTATTATGTATATCTGTTGAATTATAAAACAGTATTAACTAAAGAATTGGATCAATAATGAGAAAAAATATAGAATATATATCATGGATGATATTAGCTTTATCATTAATAGGATTAATGATTCTTTGTATTTATCCAGATGAAAAAATGCAAAGCATAAGAGTATATTTTTCTATATTTTGTGTTCTGATTTTCTTTATATCTATTTTACTGCATTACTGCGTACGCTTATTTTCGTACTTCTCAAAGTGGTACCATAAAAAGGTGGAATATATCTTAAGAATAATATCTACTAAATGTATAAGTATTGGAGATAGGATAGAGGCAAAACTTGTAAAACCACAAGAACTGGATTTGTTATCTCCAACTATTCTGAAAGATTCAAAATATGTGGAGTTGTTGAAGTCGGCATTGGATAATGAAAGAGTAAGTAATATTGCAATAACAGGTTCCTATGGTTCGGGGAAAAGTTCCATAATTAATACTTTTCAATATCTCTATCCTGAATATAAATGTCTCAATCTTTCACTGGCTTCATTTGCGGAAGAACAGGAACTACAGCCTAGAATTGTCGTAACTGAAAAGGATGGAGTGAAAACAACAGATACAATACCAAATCCGGAAGCAAAGGTAGATATTGAGAAGCTGGAATATAGTCTTGTTCAACAATTTTTCTACCATGTTAAAGCCAATAGAATTCCAGACTCTCGCTTTGGACGCATACTGCGAATCAGTAGAGTTTCGAAGATAATTATTGCACTATGCATAGTAATAATATTAGTATCTACATGTATTCTACTTAAACATGAACAACTTGTAGTAATGTTTCCAGGACTGAGGACTTTTCTTGAATCTGCTATATCAAAATATCTGTCGGTTACGGCTCTTGTATCAGGCTTATTATTTGTCTTTTATAAGGCTGTAGGTTATGTCTGTAACCTAAATTCAGGGCAAATCAAATTAATGAACTACGAGATAGGGCTTCAAAAAGATATGGAGATTTCTATATTTAACAGGTATCTAGATGAATTGGTATATATGTTTCAACGAACAGGCTATGAAGTGGTTGTGTTGGAAGATCTAGACAGATTTAAGAATACTAGCATTTTTACTAAACTAAGAGAACTCAATCTGCTATTGAACCAAGCGAAAGATATTGATCGTCGTATTGTATTTGTATATGCACTTAGAGATGATGTATTCAGAACTGCGTCGGATAGAACCAAGTTCTTTGATTATATTATTCCTGTAATACCTCATGTAAACGTATCTAATTCGGCAAGCAGCTTTGTGGAGAAGTTTGAGGGGCTGATACGTGAAAATAATAATGAACCGGGTTTAGACAAGAGTTTTTTGGCCGATGTTGCTCCTTTTATAGGGGATTTCAGAGTAATTAAAGCGATAGTTTCTGAGTTCGATGTTGTTAGACATTTCTTGGATGAAGATCTGGATTTGAATAATCTGTTGGCAATGGTTATTTATAAAAATCTGTATCCACAAGATTGTGAAAAATTACATGAAGGCAAAGGACCAATAAAAGAAATTTTCGATGGTAAGAATAAACTTATCGAGGATGAACGTAAACGTATTCAGGAAGAAATCTCCAATATTGAAAAAGAAATAAGAGCTTCAGAATTAGAAAACCTTCGTTCCGTCGAAGAGTTGAGAGCTGTGGTATTGGCTGCTGCTGCCCGTTGTATTCCCAATGGTTACTCTCTCTGCAATTCAAGTAATAATTTTGTAACCTTTGCTGAGATAAATACGGATGAAGAGATAACTGAGCTATTGCAAGGTCATTATCGTTCAAAACAGCCTTACTATAATTATAGAGCGAACATAACAAGAGATGATATGCTCAATATATTAGGAGAAGGCTTCGATTATAACAAACGGAAGAAACAAATTGAACATAAGACGAGTGTAACCGGCAGAAAACTCAAAACGCACAGGGAAAGTCTTCAAAAACGACTGGATGCACTATTACAGAAATCGGTTTGTGAGCTGTGTCTTGATAATCCATATTTGCTTCAGAAAAGTGGGCTGTGCAAAGACAATAATCTATTGGAATTTTTGATTCGTAAGGGCTACATAGACGAAAAGTATTTTTATTATATTACTATTTTTAAAGAGGGACTGTTGTCTTCTGAGGATAATGATTACCTGATGGCAATAAAAAGCCTTGGTGCTTCTGAAGATGATGAGTTTGGAAAACCTATAGATGATCCTAATTCATTGCTTCGCTTCTTAATTTCTTCAGATTTCAAAAGTGATAAAATTTTGAATTTTGAGCTTGTCCATGCTATTATCACGGGAAATGATAAAAGTCAGAAGAAGTTATTGATTGGGAAGTTGGCAGAGGGAGGTACTTTAAATCTAGACTTTATAAGTAGGTATGCTGTTACAGGATATGTTGATGACGGCTTGCTTAGGTCTGTATCTGCTAGTTATCCTAATTTGTGGATAGATGTTGTTGACGAAACATTATTCTCAAATGAAGCACGTCTGAATCTTTTTACTCGGTTGATGCATTTTGCAGATTTAAAAGATATTGAGAATATGAATTCAGATGGTCAAATGGGAGAGTATTTGAGCCAACAATATTATAATGATATATTCAAAGGTATGCCATCAGATAAAGCTAGGGATATTATTAAGGCTCTCAATCCTTATTTTGATAAATTGCAAGATGATCGCCAATCAACCGGATTACTTAACTTTGTCTATGAAAATGGATACTATAAATTGAATAAGCCTAATGTGGTGTTGATATTAAATATCTTTGGAGAAAATAGTGTGGATGAATATGAGGGGGCAATTTATTCTGCAATAAAGGACTCAAATATTCCTATATTGAATCAACAAGTAGAGGCTAGCATCGTTTACTTTGTTGATACATTAGTGTTAGCTGATGGTAATGTGAATGAGCATGAAGATGCATTTATTATGTTATTGAATAATGAGAAAATAACTTTAGAAGCAAAGCAAAAACTTATTTTGCATAATGCATCAGTGATTAAATCCATAGAGGAAGTGAATGACGGAGATTTGCAGGATATGCTTTATAGGAATATTAAAGTAGAAGCTTCATTCAAGAATATTCGCTATTATTATCAAGAAAGGGGGTTGGCAGGAATGGATGAACTCCTTTGTAAGTTTATAAATGCGAATGAGGATGCTTTCATAAAAGTATTAAGTGACGAGTATAATGCAGATGATTTACAAATTATAAAACAAATTTTATTCACACCTGAAATCAATGAGAATATAGCAAAGGCAATTTTGGATGATGAAAAGTACAAGAATCTTTGGATGGATGAGGTTGGCAGTTTGAAAGGGGAATTGGTAGGTTATCTTATAGACAAGAAAAATATTGATTTCTCTGTTGAACGATTCAAAAGCATAGGAGTTGCTCATAAAGGTTTATATGCTAAACTGTTAAAACAATATGTAAAAGAGATCATAGACAATTTAGAAGAATATGCTTTTTCTACTGACACTCTACTGATACTTCTCAACTATCCAGAGTATTTGCCGTATAAGCATAATTTGGTAAGTGCCATTACTCCTGAGGCATTGACAACAGCTATGCAAGCAAACAAGTTGCTAGATTATTTTGCTTCATTAAATTCAGTATTTGAGCATAATCTATATTATAAGGCTCTTGAACTATCTGATAACCGGATAAAAAAGATGATTGCATCAACAGAATACATTAAACGGGGATTCTTATTGCAAGAGAACTACAATATGTATTTTGCTTCGATGGGAGACGGTTTCGAGAGTTTGACTACTCCAGGTGAAACCTTTACTATAAGAAAAGGGGAAGAAGCCGAATCATTTATCAATGCTTTAGAGGCTATTGGTATACTTGGACATAGGACAGATTCTAAGACCGAATTTAAGGCTTATGTAAAGAAGAGATAATCTGTTTTTTACTCTCAAGAGGTAGTGAAAAATGATTTCTAAGATCAGACCTTTATTTATCAATGTATTACGAGGCATTCTGCAAAAATGAGTATTATTCAACTGATACCGCTATAATCAACTAATATAAGTTTAGGGAAATAATCTCCTTTCTTCTAGTTTTAAGTACTCACTGACTGCGTCTTGACGGACTTTATTTACATGTTGTATAAACTCTAAAGGATTCAGGTATTTACCGTCTTTGCGGACCGCTAAATGAAGATGCTCACCAGTACTTCTACCTGTGTTACCTGTAATGCCAACTACTTCGCCGGGGTTGACTTGAACTCCGTGTTCTATCCAAATGTGGGATAAATGGCAGTAGCTGACTTGAAAATCACCATGTTGTATTATGATATATTTTCCGGAACGTTTATCCTCTCCAGTCTTTTTTACCGTACCATCTAACATGGCATATACTTCGTCGCTTGAAGCACGGAGATCAAGACCGTTATGATTCTGTTTCTTTCCCGTGAAAGGATCCTTTCGCTGACCAAATGGGGAGTTGACAATGATATGTTTCAGTGGAAATGAAACACTCAGATAGTGATCGATGTATTGCTGACGAAGACTGTCTGATAACGATTGTACCGAGATAGGAGCTGCTGCGCTATTATCATTTGAAATTTGATTCATAGAGGCTTTTTCCGTAACGTCATTGGACGTTTGAGACATGGACTGTCTGGAAACCCGGTCTATGTTATAGAACTTTGATTGCTGAGTGATCGTATTAAATTGTCCAAAGACTGATATTGATGTACAAAGCATTAAAAAAGCAAAAATACTTCTTGATTTATTCATAGAATATCTATATAGTGAATATTTGAGTCTAAATTTGTAGCAAAGGTAGATATAAATATAACAGATATGTAATATATGAATGTTAATAAAATTAATAATGTGGAAATTCCTTATCATGTATTAGAGACATTCGGGCTTACGCGCAACATGATTGACGATTTGCCAATAGATGTACTTTCACGGATTTTGGCAGGTCAGCGATCACCGGTTTTGCCTGTAGCTGTGAAGGGCCTGAAAGGGGAAGTAGTACAATCAAGAGCAAGGTTTTCGCTGGTATATGCACCGGATGGTAATGTAGATGTGGTGTTTCACCCGGTTGTCCATCCTATTGGCGAGAAGATGTGTGTAGTGGTGTGCGATCCGTTGACCGGAAAAGAAGCTTTGACTGAGGTTGATACGAAAACTATGTATTCGGATGAAGTGGTGAAAGGGTTGAATGCCGGAAAGGTGGTAATGGACTATACCATGGCTTCTGATGGTAGGAAGGTAAAAGCTTTCCTGCAACTGGATCCGGAGACAAATGAGGTACTTAGTGTTCCGACATCGGTTATTGGACGCAATATTCAGACGCTGGTAGGGGAATTCGGTTTGACCCTGCCCGAAACGTATTGTATAGAAAATGGGGACATACTGACTATAATGCAGGGGGATGAGCCGGTTTCTGTGGGGCTGGACTTGAATTCACCAACTGGATTACGATTTGAGAAGGGACCTGAGAAGCGTTGGAAGGAAGCGGGAGTACGTCAATGGAATAAGTATTCCGTAGGCGTATTTGGTTGCTGGAGAATGGACGATGGGGAACTATCTTACATTGAAGAAGAGGAATATACAGAAGATATTTGGGATGAAATCGAACGTCAACGCAATAATCGAATGAAAAATCAACAATCACATAAATTATAATGGCATGAAGAAAAAATATTTATCAGAAGAAGTCTTGATTGAGAAGATGCAAAAATCAGAAATTGGGTGGTTGGAGTATGTTACCAGCTTTTCTAAGGAGTGGGATGAGGAATTTGCCGCTTTCATTGAAGAAAATGGATTGGAGGCTTCTGATGAATCTGCCGAGCGTTTTCTTGTACATAAAAAGGAAGAAATGGAGCAGGGATTTGAGGCAGGGGATATATAAGACTACGTGATAATAGGGGGATAAGGCGTATGAAAGACCTGTATTGCGTAGTAATACCAATGAAGTGGGGAAGATGGGGGCTGGGAAACACTCAATCGTTTTTGCTCTATAAATGAGAATAAATCTACAATAAATAATGGCACTTAGGAATAATTATAGTCCAACTCCGATGCAGATGCATGCGGAGTTGCGAGACCTGCTTGTCCGTAACGGAATGGAAGCAAGTATTGAAATGACTCGTACGAATCCCCGCCTGTTGGTACGTGGGCATGATTCGCCAGTACTTTCTTATGATCTGACCATGGATCAAGTGAAAAAACTGACGGATTGGGGAAGCAACTCTGCCAATAAGGCGGCTTATACTACTTTCACGTCTATCGTGGAGAAGGATTTTGATATGCCGAAGGATTTTGTACATGCCAGGAATGCGAATGGAAGGGTGGCCATGGGGTTGCATGGATATCGTATAGGGGTAGGAGAATACGGACGCTCCGCGCCGATAACTACACGACAGGCAATATATGCCGGAATTCCTTTAGCTCCCAGGTATTATGATGGTATGGAGCGTCCGCGTGGTTTTCTGGGGAGATTGACTGGTTGGTTGGGATGGACTCCACGCCAACAAGAGGGTTTTCACTTAAGACGCATGGGAGGAGGGTTGTATGCACCTAATGGTGCTCCTATGGCTCCTGACCGACCGGGTGGACGAATGAAACCGGGTGAATTGCAGTCGGGTGGATACGGGTTTTACTATAAGGAACAGACTACGGACAGCGGAAAGGATGAGAATCCTAATCGAGTAAAAGATCCTTTGAAGGAGTTGGGTGAGGCGTTTATTCCTATATCAGAAAAGGTGGAGAGGGCAAAAGAGCCTGTGCTGCCTTACAAGGAAATGGTTTCATCACCAGTTTATTTTACTGAAGAGAAGTTCAGGAAATGCTTATCGTCTCATGGTATTGCCATAGATAAGGAGGCTAAGACGTTGACCATGCAGCCGGAACGTTTGAGATTTGACCTGAAATATGATTTGACGGATAGAGAGATTGGAATGTTGACATCGAATTCGCTGAAAGAAGTGAAGTTGGAAGATCGGTTTGCTATTATTAACAATGTTATTGCCGCAGATTTTGAACAGCCACTGACCATGGAAATGCTGGAGAGTGACAAGCGTGTGGATATCGCTCTCAAACCGGATACGACTGAAGAGGTTATCTGTAAAGAGGAAATTATGGAGAACGATGTAAGAGTAGTAAAGAGCATGCCCAATCTTGCAGATTTTAGTACTAGGACGGGGGAACTGGCTAATAAGGATAAGATACAGGTGGAGCCTGATGGAAGGGTTATATCGATCGTAACGGAAATGGAGGGACATCATTGGGAACAGGATGTTCGAGGTGGACGTGATGTGGTGCTGAAAAATGTGATGGCTTATGAGAATGGTGGAAAGCATTTCCTTTATGCGGAAGTGAATGGTGAACGGACTGAACATCCACTTACCGAAGAACAATTCAAGGAATTGCGTTACCGGACAGATGAGGTACGTATTGAGATAGTGGATAAGATACTGGATAAGATTTCGTTCAAAAACGGGGATTATAAGGGTGAGGTAGTGAATGCCCTTGGAACGGATGCTTCACGACTATCTGAAATAAAGGATAGTAAGGGCTGGTTTCGGGAAGGGAAAAACGGACGCGAGGTAAGTGTCGGGCATATCGGAGTGCAGACACTCGACAATGGGAAATATGTGATGAAAGGTTTGATTGACGGGGAAATGATTAGCCGTGATATCAGTAAAAAGGAATATGATAAATTTCTGGCAATGGATGATTATCACCGGATGCGTATGTTCTCAAAGCTTTTTGAAGAGGTTGACATGAAAGAAAGGCTGGGAGTGGGGGCACGTATAACGGCTGCATTGGCTGCGGGTGTGACAGTTATGGGAGAATTGGCTTTGGGTGGGGAGCCGGATATGAGACATTACAGGCCTCATGCGGTGGAAAATTCTGTGAGAGCATATTATAAACCGGGTGTCGATACGCCGGAAGAGATTGCTATGCGCAATTTTGAAGCGGCGGCCAATACGGCCAATATACAAAACGGATTAAGAAAATAGAGGGTATGAGTGAACTGACTTATGAAGATTTCAAAAACCGCCTCAGTATCAAGACGGTACTTGAGGATGCAGGTTATCATTTTAATCGGAGGGATGGATTGCGATGTCCTGCTTTCGTGAGGCTAGGTAGTGATGGCAGGCATGTACGAGGAGATAAATTCATTGTGACAAGCAATGGACTTTGCTGTTGGAAGCCACCTGAAAGACGGAACTATAACGTGATTTCTTTTATAAAGGAACATCCGGAGTTTTTCTCTGACTATAAACCGGGGATGGATTTGAATCGGTTAGTAAATTTGGTCTGTAATCGGTTATTGAATAATCCTACAGTCTATACACAATATGATATCAAAGAAAGTCTTCCGGAGACGGTATTTGATGAATCTACTTATGAGATGCAGAAGTATAACTGGGATTCCAGAAAAAAGTTTTATCCTTACTTCAAAGAACGGGGACTGGATCTGAATACACAAGCTGCTTTTGCCAATCATTTTGTTCTCGCTAAAAATATGGGACGCGAGGATGGCAAGCAATATACGAATTTATCGTTTTTGTTTCGAATTCCTAGTGATGAGGGAAAGATTGTTGGTTTTGAGGAGCGTGGACGTCCCAGGCTGGATTACCCGTCTGGAAAGACTCATAAGGGAAAAGCTTCCGGTACGAATTCCATAGATGGGCTGTGGTTTGCAAACTTAAGTGGAAAGCCTTTGGCGGAGGCCAAACGGGTGTTTTGGTTTGAAAGTGCCTATGATGCGATGGCGCATTACCAAATTCATCGCGAGAAAGGAGAAGACACAAGAGGTGTATACGCTTCGACAGGAGGAAATCCTAGTGAAAGACAATTTACCGGTATGATAGCTGCTTGCCCGGAAGCTACACATTATTTAGGCTTTGACCGCGACCGTGCTGGGGAGATGTACGCCTGTATATTTGCTGCAATGAAAGCAGGTAAAGTGTTCAGTTGCTATTCGATGAAAAATGGTACGCTTGTATTTGTGGATAAAACGGACGGTTATTTGCGGTATGAGTTTTCGCCTAAGGATTTCTCTTATACGTTTTTTTGCGATAAATTTGATGTAGTTGATCTTAGGACAGTTTATCTGCCTGCAGCAAAAGAATTTAAGGACTGGAATGATCAGTTATTAAATAAACGTATGAACATTGAAGATACGGAGAAGAAAAAGGTGAGCGAGAGACCTGAGGGGGAGGAAATTTCTGAAGGGACTTTGGCGGAAGAAGAGAGACGGGGCTATCGTTTCGGACGATAGGTGGGCAAGTAATAACTGATGTGAATAATGATTGATTATGAAGAATTCAATGATAAAGGTGGTTCGACCGGATATAAGGCAATTTGTGATAAATGAATTATATTTGATTGCATTGCTGGTTATAGGGGTTCTTTGTTGTGGATTGGACGATATGCCTTGGGGAGATTTACCGAAGGTTATTTGTCTGTTATTGGCTCTGTATTTGGGGTATAGTTGTCTCTTTTTGGTAAGCTGCCGTTTCACAATAACTGGGGAACAGTTGATTTATGAGCGGGGAGTGCTTTCGAAAAGGTCAGATTTTATCGAGCTGTACAGGGTAGTGGACTTTAAAGAGAGCCGTTCGTTTCTTCAACGATTTGTGGGACTGAAGACGGTGGTAATCTATTCTGGTGATCGTACTCATCCGCATTTAGTGATGCCAGGGGTGCATAATCGTCTACCACTGGTAACAATAATTCGTGATAGGGTGGAGTTTAACAAGCAAAGGAAAGGGATTTATGAAATTACGAACCGCTAGACTGTTGATGGTAACAAGCTTTATAGCTTGCGCAGAGAGTCTGTTTGCCCAAGTGTACCAGAATCCGTTGGAGTGGATGGCTACAGCAGAAGGGAATGATGCTATCAATAAGGAAATTTCGTCTCAAATAAAAGGACAAACAGAAACGGCCGTACTGCAAAATACTATTGCAGCAGAGTTTAAGAAAATTCATGAATGGGAAAGGAAGTATAGTGATTATACGAAAACTGTCAGTGGTTATGCTTCGTCGTTGAAAGCGGCCAGTTGCATCTATGATGATGCATTACGTATCTTTATTACACTAGGTAATCTGAAAAAAGCATGTGAGGATAATCCGCAAGGGATAGTGGCGACCCTATCTATGAATACATTGTATCTTGAATCTGCCACAGAACTCGTATCAGCTTTTACTTTGATACGGAATGCTGTAGCAAATGGAGGTACGACAAACATGTTGACTGGGGCGGAACGCTCGGAGGTATTATGGGCCATTGATGATAAGCTATCGGAGTTCAATAAGAAGATTCGCCGGCTTTATTTGAGTATTCATTATTATACACTGCTTGACGTGTGGTACAATATGTCGGCTGGAGTAATTGACCGGAATCCGGGAGACATAGCACGACAGGCGCATGAACGATGGAAGAGGATGGCACGGGCGATTACTTATTGAATAGAGGGTTGTTTGGAATATGTATTCAATAAATTGACTTGATGTGAAACAGAGGTGAAAATAAATAGGAGACCATAAATTGCATAAGAGTTAACCTTTCCTCTTGAGTCGTATGTACATATTTTCATGGGTTTTCTACTGCTAATATAACTTTATTTATTATAGTTGTTGTGATAAATATATCACAATAGTGAAAGACGCAAGGATTTTACGATGGTATGCATTATGCTCTTTAGTCTATGTTGTGTTTAATATGAACTGTAGAATGTAAGTGGGGCGTAAATATATGATTTGTATAAAATGTAATAAAAACTGCGTCATATAGCAACTTTAAAATGACAATGATGATTCTAGAAAAATGAATTGTTTATCGGAGGATTACTGATGACTGACTTTTATATAATCCTTATAAAGGATATTTTCAACAATCATTTAAATAACTCTTTCATAATATAATAAATCAATATTGGACTAATTATTATACTGGACAGTTCCTATGTTTAAAATCGGAAGTGATGGGTGACGATATAGCTTATGAAATGTGTATTAAGTAACACATAAATTTTTCAGGATGAAATATTTATGTAGGAATTGATGTCCATCTGACGAGTGGGGCGGTTGTAATTCTGCCAGAACATTCTATTCTGAAGAGATTTGGATAGAATCCTTAATAAGAATTGTTGTAAAAGTATTTTGATAGGTGATTATTCAGAAATAAATTATTTTTCTTTTTATGTGTGGCGTCTGCTATGGTAAGTTTGTTTTGTCATAAGTATTTGGCTAAGTTTTCTTGTAAGCCTCCTGTGAACTGCATATTTTCAGATTAGCCTTCATCGCTTACCTTTGTCAGCAAAAGAACTTACTATGATGACAAAAGAAGAAGTAGCCTCTATTGCATTCGTGTTAGCTTCATTAAGGAGATTTTCAAAAGTATGGAAAAAAACTTTTCCATACTTTTGATCTCTTGAGTAGATAGTCATTCAAGAAAAAGATATTATTCTTCTATACTCATAATAATTATTCGAATGCAGTAGCAGTTGGTGCTTTGCTAAAGTAAGGATGAGTATAATATAAGAATTGTTTGTTTGAATCATCCTTCAGCTTGATTGTTGGATAATCCCAACTACCCTCTACATATTCCTTTATACGGGTTAATGTAATTGCTTTATATTTACCATTAAACATATAAAAAGTTGGTGTGTTAATGAAAAAAATTGCTTCCACTTCAAAATCAAGAATACCATAATCTATATGGAACATAACTTCCAAATGCTCTTGCAAAACCTGTAGATTCTTACTCAACCAATTTTTCTTAGCTTCTATTTTCATCTCATACCCTCCAAAATTTGTATAATCAGTCCGATAACCGACAGCATCATATCGAGCGCGATTATATTTTGTGTCTGAAATAAATATCTTTTTACAATCCTTGTTTACAACAATAAAATCAATCTCTCCCAATCCTTGAATATCAACTTTTACATTTGATTTTCCATTCTTCTGCTTGAATGATTTTGTATTTCTGCAATAGGGGAACTTGTTTGTGATAAATATCTTTTCTATTTCATTTTCGAGCAAACGATCATGTTCTAACCCCTTTTTATTCATAAATTTAACCATTCCTTTATTCTGTAGCCATTCTTCTGGCATAGTATTCCAATGAATAGTATTAGAGGCAATGACCATCATACTTTCAGCTACTTTGTTATCTCCGACAAGAGATCGCTCTACGTCATCAACAATATAAGTTAGCATCGGTCTAAATATGTATCTTTTTTCAGAATGAGGTTTAAGAACAGTATCTTCTATACTAAGTTTATTTGCTTTGGTTATCATTAAGCCCGAATAAAACAGCCAAGTATTATCTTCGGATGTATTACATTCAGCAGCCAAATTAATTGGTAGTACATAGGGTTCTATGGTTTGATTTTGTCTATTGCTAAAATGTTTCTTTATTATAGGGATTTGACCAATGGCTTTTTTGTAGTCAATAAAAAAATTATCTTCAATAGCTTGCTTTAATTCATCCAATGCAGCTTCATCAAAGAATGTTTCATAATCTATACTAAAGTATTTCAATAACAATTTATTGAGTTCTCCATAATTATTTTGCCATCCGCATGTGAATACGTTTTCCTCAAACTCAACAAAGTAAGCACTGGGAATCATCTTATGATAAGCGGTGTAAATTGAAAATTCATAAATCCAATTTCCTAAATAATATAATTCTTGCATGATATTCAATGCTTCTTGATATCCAATACTTCTTTTTGCTGTTAATTCAATATCACAAGATTGCTCCAATATCAATTTCAAAATTCTACGGTATCGAGGGAAGTCAGAATCAATATCATCAGGTAGTTGGAGTCCTTTAAGTTGTTCGATATATAAGTCGATAGATGCTTCATGCAATAAGAATACATAATGGAAAAATATTTCTGTGTCTTGCTGTAATATCAATGTTCTAAACTGATCTACAAAATACTCGAAACAGGACAACAAAATTTCCTCAACCTCATTGTGATCATATGTTGTGATATACCCATGCTTTGAAATAATAAATTCAGATAATCCAGCATTCCAATATTTGTCGATAAATGGTTCATCCTCAAAGGTGAGTATTGGATGATTTTGTATTAAAATATGAGCCATAGTATTGAATATAATATATTTAATGTTAGCAAATATACTCTATTTTGCATTTAGAGTCTTATTTTCTGCATCGGAATTTGATTTTAAAGTTATCTAAATGCTAGCATTGAAAGTCTTTACCTTTGGCACTTAGTACAGCAAGAGTAGCAGAAACGATTAGAGCCGCAAATTGCGCTCTAATCATAATATAAAAAGTTCGTCTGATGGAGGAAATTTTCCTTTTAAAACAGCAGATTGCTTTTGCCCAGGAAACTCTATAACCATATTAGTGTGTACGCCATTACCTATTCTCTTTATGTTCCCATGGTAGCTTCCTTTTCCATCTGAAAGCATTTTCATATAATGTTCACCACGTTGGTAATAATATTTACTTTCGATAGGTATTCTTTCCTTTGTTCCATCAGGAAACTCTGCAACAATAAATATATCTGATGAAATATGACTGACGGAACCAACAGGAATGCAAAACTTATAATTCCCTTCTATCTTTTTCCCTTTGCGTGTATAAATATTAACGCAATGATTAATAGAGGAAGTCTTTGTTGTTAAATCGTCAGCAACCGAAACCTGATAAAGAATCACGAAGCTAATAGGCTTGTCTGGAAATTCATCAAAATATTGGTTGAGCCAGTCGGTACATTGTTTTAGTGAGATAGTATCAGGAATATGTATAATCAAAGAGTTAATAATTTCAGTAGTTTCGATAGCTGCATGTTTTGACAAATTAGAACAAGCATCATTTAGTTTGCTAAATATATTCAAATGTTCATTTTTATGAAATTTAGCAGAAATCATCAATGTATATGTGTTAAATGCAGGATGAAATACTTCTGTATTATGCCGGAAAGGATTAATTATTAGCACAAAAATAGCCCTACTATTGCCGGGTTCTAATGGTATACTTGAATCAATAGTTTCTGCCAATGCTGTAAATGGTTCAGTCGCATTTCTTTGTTCATTAAATATTTGGTCAATTCTATTTTCAAGTAATTCCCATTCCCTTTTCTCTGGAAAAATATCAGGAAAATCAAGAATTATCTGAGACGGAGGATAGTTGTATTTTTTTAATAGTTTGATAATTGTCTTTTCTATCTCTTTAGCCTTTTTCTCAAATTGCTGTTGGAAGTTAGAAGATCCATAACTTTTTATTGAAACTCTTGTATGTTGCCCTTCTGGTTTGGTTATTATGCCATCATATCCCGCTTGATTTCGTTTGGCTGGTTGTACCGGATGTTCAGGGGTATTCATCATACTTAAAGAGAGTAATTCAAAAATAGCCCCTCTTGAATTATTCTTATCTCTACTTTTAGCTAATTTGACTTGTGATTTTACCCAATCAGGATCAATATCCCTTAGAGATTTTATAGCATCTGCTAAAGAATACAATTCACTCGTAGATAATTCATCATTACGCTCCCATAAAAGTTGAATAGGGTGATTATTCTTTTTTTCAAGCCATTCTAAAGAGAATGAGTCTATGAGGATTTGCATATAACTTTCTAATTCCTCATCTGTCATCTTTAAACTGTTTCTACGTTTTATCATAACATAAATTAATAGTCAATAGATGTAAGTTCCAAATTGTCGCATTGTTCATCTTCAAATAAATCGTAATTGAACTCAACAGTTATAGTAAGTTGTTCTGGACATTCGGGATTAAAATTGTATTTGCTTAAATCAAAATCAGCAATACAATAAAACGTCCCGGAGATTAAAGCCCTTTGATTTAGTACTTCAATCTTTATATCTTCGCAAAAATCAATATCAAAATAGTGAGAACAAATACCGTCGACTAAATCATCATCATGTTTCAGGTATAGGCTATAATCCGTTTCAGTAACTATAATAATGGCTATTTCTTCTTCGATTATATCCATAAAATAGTCCTGTAACTGCTGTTTTACATAATCGGCATCTATTTCTAACCCCTCTATATAGTTCTTAAATTCTATTTTGGGTTTTTCAATTATTCCCGATTTTTCGGACAGAAACTCGGATGTTGATTTGTATATAGTAAATCTCTCTGTGTCCTGCAATAAGTTTTTGTGAGCGGAAGAATGATTGTTATTGTCGCAGAAATCGCTAACATTATTCGTAAGAAAAAAACAGTTTTCCATTTTCCTGGTTTCTACAAACGATGAATATGTAATCCATATCAGATTATCTTTTAACTCCGATTTCTTATCGGTAAAGAATGGAGGTCTTTTCAGAATAGAGTTCTCCACTATTAGAGGTAGCATATCAATAGAATAGTGCAGAACTTCAAAATTTGCAGTTGATGCCAAAGATAAATAGTTATTATCAAATTTTTTCAACATAGCCTTCGTGTCGAATGTCTCTACCTCTATTTTGAACCTTAAACGACTGGCATCTTTCTTTACTTTCTCCATCTCTATGGCTACTTGCTCTAATTCGAGTTCATAATGCCGTCTTAACTCCTTTAATACAATATCGGACATATAGATATTGACTAATCCTTCTTTCATGTAATCAAATAGTTGTCTATTCGATTTATTGTGGAAGAAATAATCATCATGTAAGATGCAAGTATCTATAAATATATTTAATGGTTCCATACTACATTCATTTTTTTCGTTTTTAAAGGTACGAAATGTAGCTGATAGTTTCCCACGAGACAAGATGTTTTAACATATTTCTCCAGATAGGCTTACTTTCGTTCTGCATTACTATTAATGTAGAATAAAACATAGTTATTATGGACGAAAGTAAAGTCAAAAATGAAGAGCCTAAAGTCTTACTGACGCAGGGTGAAGATAGTAAGCTTAAAGCCATCGCAGGAGAGCAGGATGACAAGCTGAAAACTGTCAATCCCACCAAAGAGAACGCCGACCAGTTTATGAAGATCGACACCAAGGCAACGCGTTGGAGAATTTCTTCAAGAAATTTGCGGCACAGTTCAAATATCCCTCACATACAGGCGTGTATGCTGTCGGGCTGTCAGCCACAGATAAAATAGCAGCTTTCCTCGACAAAATTATCCGTATCGACCACACCGACAAGGTGCTTGCCCCGTATCGTATCAAATTTGACGGTGATATGAAGGTACAGATACAGGTAGAACTTATAGGCAAGTTTCAACCCATAGACCTACTAACAAACTCGACTGGAAAGAGGTAGAGAAATTAGGCCTTTCCGGCGAGAAATTGCAGGATGTCCTCAAAGCAATGGTTTACGGACACAAGTCACCCGGTCTGGTCGAAATCAAACCTGTGATTGACGGGCAGGAGCTTCTCATGCAAGCCCGCTTGTCATTGGAGAAACAGGAGGATGGCGTCAAAATCGTTACCCATCCCAAACAGGAGCAGCCCGATTTTGATAAACCTTTTATGGGTATAGTCTTGACCGAACAGGCTAAAGAACAGTTTCAAAAGACAGGACATAGCGGGCGTGTGTTCGACTTTGAATCCGTAGCCGGGGCAAAAAAAGTACCTTCGTTTATCTCCCTCGACAAAATGACGAATCGTTTCGAGACTGTAGCATTGAAGGATATTTATATCCCGCAAACCTTGAAAAATGCCCCGCTTTCTCCCAAACAGCAGCAGGGTAGACGGGAAGATACGTTTTGACCACAATTGTTCTGACAACGAACTGAATATGCACTGTCATTTGATTGTGAGCAGGAAGTTTTCTTAGCCATATCAGACAGTTTTAATAATACAAAAAGAGGGGCGAATGAACGCCCCACAAATAGTATTACTTCGTAACACTAGGATGTTTATTGCTGGTAGGTTGCTCCTTAGCAGAGCCTACTTCCTCTTAACATCGTAGAACAAAGAGAAGATACAAAAGCTTATTATTAAAGAACTATTCAACTTTGTTTGGATTTTTAATGGATTTTATTTTTAATAATACCATATCAAATATAATCCTTTTCATTTATATGTTTGATAGCCTGATCTCTCATATTTTTTAATTTCATTTCTTGTTCGACGACTTGGTCAAGGCGCTTGTAATCTTTAAATTCACTTTGTAGCTCTTTTATTATATCCTTTGCAGGGGAAATAAGTGATGCATTATCTGAATTTTTCATTATTACAAGCAACATTTTGTTAATTAGGGCGTAACGTAATACTTTCTTTTTGATAAATGGAAGAGTGTCAGTTAAATAGTGCATATTATTTTTTATATCCAAATCTACTAAAATTAATGCAATGAGAAATAGTCTTAATTCATTTCCGTTAGGATTGGCTTTTAGCTCATTAAGTTTTTCTTCAAAAATTCTTATCAGATTTTTTTGACTAATGGCATCGTAAAGAAACGCCTCGATAATGATTGGCATAAAATTAGAAACCATTTGAACAAGGCTTTTTGCATCATCCGTTTCCCTCAAATCTACATTGCCAATATTCTTCACCAATAAAAAACCTAAATTACAAGAACCTGTAATCACATAATCTAATATTTCATTAGAAAGTACTTCATTATTACATACATTGCTGTTTCTATAAACGCGAGCTAGGATAAATAGTCCTTTTTCCATTGTTCCAGAGTTTGCTTCTATATTTGGATATCCTATTTTAGGTTTTACAATGGAATCATCTATCGGTATAGAAGATGTTGGTAACAATTCTTGTTGTTCCTCGGATGAAAGTCCGGAAAGTCGGTTTAAAAGTTCACCTGTAATCTTAAGATTTGAAGATGTTATTTGTATTTGATCATCCAATCGTGTATCTATTTCATTGTAATCCGAAGAGTTTGTTAGTGGGCTTAACATCTCCTGTATAGTTTTGTATACTCGTTTAACAGTCTCAATATCATCCTTACGGAAGCCTGCATAAAGCTCCAATTCATTACCAAATGAAAGAAAAAAATTATAATTGTTTAGAACTTCTTCCTTAAATTCATTAGATTCTTTCATTCGATAAGCCAAAAAATATTCAAAAACTCCTTTGAGACGAAATGTATACTTATTGTTGATCTTGGTAATAACAGCTTTATCAAGTAAAAAACTAATAGTATCCCATGTTGTCATGGTGAATTTTTTATTATTATTTCGATATTCTTCAGTAAATGTCGTTAGGCTATGGTCGTCAATATGATAGTTATTTTTCAGTATGTGTTCTGCAAGGCCGGCTAAATAAGATTTTAAATCGTCATATTCAATAGAAATATTTCTATCAAGTACAAAATTTTTCTTGTCAAGAATTTCATCAATATAAAGTTTTACTAATTCAAAATTATTATGGATATTAGATTCATCTGTCTTCTCGAAAATCCATAAAAATAGTGATGTTGTCCAATAATTGAAAGGAATATGCATTTGGTTAAATATCTGCATTATTTTTTCTTCTACCTGCTTTTTATTCTCAATGCTGATATTAGGCCAACTATTAGTCAACTGATGTACTTCTTTTGAAGTTATATCATGAATATAATACTTTTTAATATTATCATCTTCAAAATTAATTAACGCGCATTGTTTTGACATGGTCTCTTCTGCACTAGCAATAAAACGTATCTTTTTAAAAGCTTTTAACTGCAATTGTAGACTAGTGAGAAATGTGTCATCATTCAAATCAATATCATCAATAAGAAGTAGAATCGTATGGTCTTCTATAAATTTATCAAGATCTTTTCTACTTTTTTCAAAATAACCACGCATTTCATCTTTCAAATCTAATTCTAAACCTCGCTTGTATTTTTCATATTTTAGGAAGAAAGGGATAATATTAGTTTGCGTATAAGTTTGTAGGGTTTCAATCTGAAACTTATATAGGAGTGATGTTTTTCCACATTTATTATGTCCAAATAGAATGGCAGACTTATTCGAAGTTAGAATATCACACATTAAGATTCTATTACCTTCTTTCTTTGAAGTTAGAATTTCTTGTAGACTTTTATCTTTAATAATTGGTTCTTTGAAAAGGGTCGTGAAAGTATATCCATCTTCTCCATTCTTTCCATATACGAACTGTTTATCAGCACTTTGTCGGCATTGCAAAAGTTTCTTTCTCATTAAGCGACGAAAATCATTAATTGCTTTTTTTTCAACAGAAACTGGTATAGTAAGACATCGAGTGTTTGCTTCAATGAATTTACCATCTTGATAGAAGTATGGAGTTTCTTTTACTTCGTAAGAATCTTCATCTATTTCTAAAATGCAATAACCATATTGAGATTGTTTATCAGCACGATTATATGTAGCTGGCGCAACAGAATGTATAAGCCCAACATCGGACGTTGCTACAGCTGAGACTCCAACTTTATGATAATGCCCGGTAAAAAGAACATGACATTTCTCATTAATAATGTCTTCTATATCTTGAGCTAAAAAATCTTTGAAGTCACTAATATTATGATGCATAGAACAAAATATGAAATCGCAATCTCTAACTGATTCAATTGCTTTGCGAACAAGAAATACCGGGTAAAGAAGGTTACCTCTGTCTTTTGTTGACTCTATACAACGCCATGCGGAGTTAAGTCCAACCCAACCATATTTTTTATTCTTTATTTCTCTAATGAATGTCGTATATAGTTTTGTAGTTATTGCAGTAGTACCATAATAATCTTTGATGAAAGCGTTATAATTTGTAAATCTTGTTAAGCTGGCATCTAACTGTTCTTCATCAGCACAAAAATCATCAATTTCTTCTATACTTTTTTTTGAGTTAAGACTTTCACTAACCATTTTCATCTCACCAGTGCGAATCATATCATGGTTACCTGGGACAATCATTAATCTATCTTTTGGTAAATTTAATTTGTTAAGTATAGGATTTAATAGCATGTCTGCGGCTTCATTAATTATCTGTTGAGACTTTGCTTCAAAAACCAAATCCCCAGAGAATACAATAAAGTCAATAGACATATCTTGTAGACTACTTGCTAATTTTAAACTTAAATCTTTAAAATCGTCACTATGTTTTTCTTTATAATGAAAGTCAGAGAAATGTAAAATACGTAACATATAATTTGAAGTTTTTGTTAATATGTTTGAGAACAAAAAGCAAAGATACATTTTAATTTGGATAAGTAAAGAAGAGCTATTAATTTTATTAGTTGGAATGAAAATATTTGGTTCTATTCCATAGAAGCATTTTTAATGCTTTTAAGGTGCATATTATATTATGCTTGATACTGGTACAGGATTTTATAGTATCTTTTCTTACGGGCTTATAGTGGCTGTATAAAGAATTCCTTGGGATGTTTGATTTCCATATATGATGTTTGTTTGAAATAGAAATAAGATTAAAAAGAAGCATCTTTTTTCTTTTCCTTTTTTCCTTGATTGATAAACTGTATTTCTTTGTCCTGAAATGATAATCAAAACTTTAATGAAAGGGAAAGAAGGAATAATTTATGATTGTGTGTATTGTCTGTTTACTGACAGAGTAATAAAATATATCCTGTTTTTTGTATTCTTGTTTATGGTAATTTGTAAATCTGCTGCCCAAGTGGACCCTACTCTGACGGGATTGATTCTTACATATACAGATAAGGCGGAGAAGCAGCTGAAAAGTCAACAGACGGCTATGGCGCTGGAAACGACTGGACACGTGTGGATTGCGTCTGAGGTGGAGGGGACAATGGATATACAAAGGGCGTACAATGATTATCTGGATTCTTTCAGGGATGTAGTTTGTTATGTTGCGCAAATCTATGGATTTTACGTGGAAATAGATAGACTACTTAATCAAATGTCTGATATGAATAATGTTCTGCGGCTACATCCCAGCGGTGCTTTTGCGACAGCTCTATCCACACAAAAAAATGTGATATACCGAAACCTGACACTTAGTAGTGTAGAGATTGTAAATGATATCCGGCAGGTTTGTTTGAGTAAGGCGAAAATGACAGAGAAACAGCGTATTGATATTGTTTTCAATATTCGGCCCAAATTGGTGAAAATGAACCGCCAGCTTCGAAAACTGACTCTGGCTGTGAAATATACTACTTTTGGTGATATTTGGGCGGATATTGAACTGCTGCAGAGGGAAAAAATAGATAAGATGACTATTACACGCGATTGTATGAAGCGATGGAAACAAAAGGCTCATATTGGCTTTTGAATCGTTTTTTGAGTGATAAAACGTCCGCAATTTAAAGAAAGGACGAGATGTATAATATTAGGATTTATGATTTATGGGATATTGGAAAGGATTGGCTAAAGTAGTTTCTTATCCGGCCTTACATCCGCAACGTCTTTTGAAAGCTACCATGAATGCTGCAAAGACCGGAGCTTTTTACGGCACTGTGGGATATCTAGGCTGGGAGAAGCTGACTACAGATAAATCTCTGGCACGCATTGCCGGAGAGGTGGTGGTAGGAAAATCGGTAGTGGACGGTGTTGCTTCTATCGGCAGTGGTTTGGATGATTTACGTGAGGATGTAGGTGATACTCTTGGCAAAGTGAATAATACTTTGACTGATATGGATGGCGGTTTGAATGGCATAACAAAGTTTTTCCGGGGACTTTCCAATGGTGGAAATATGTTAGGTGATTTCATTTCGAACTTAACCTCCGGTAAAGTGTCCGGTTTAGGTATTACAGGTCTTGTAGGAGCTGCTTTGTTGGTATTCGGACGCTTTGGATGGTTTGGTAAGATCGCCGGGGCTTTACTGGGAATGTTTGTGATCGGAAATAACTTCAATTTAAAAAATGCAACAGGAGGGCCAGTCGCAGGGAAAAATGTTGAGGAGGAATCACGTGCCAGAGCTTCTGCTTATTCACCCAAAGAAGATCAACAACGGGTGTTTGTGAAAGTCTGGGATACTACGGGAAAAGATTTGCCTGCGGTGGAATTACCACGAGAACAATATGATTCCTTTATACGCACGGGATATACGAATGCGCAGATTTATCAAGAGGTGGTTCAAATGCGGCAGGAAGAGGAAAAGAGGGGAACAGGTATTGCACGTTAAAATATATGATTATGACTTATACTAATGACATGAACTTGATTTCTGATAGTGGATATTGTATGCCTTTTGATGATCGGAATGGAACTGTAGAACTGGTACTTCCGTATGGAGAACAAATCCACCCTAAATCGGGAGAGACATTTTTTCATCACGGAGTAGACTTCAAAACAGAGTATTTTCTACTATCAGCGCTTGCAGACGGGAAGGTAATAGGAATTGGATCGGATGCAAGGCATGGACTGTACGTAAACATTCAATACGGGGGATATACGGTAAGGTATGCACACTTGTCGTCTTGTATTGCTACGTTTGGAGAACTGGTGGTTGCTGGCCGGATGGTTGGAGTGAGTTCGGAATTGCTACACTTGGAGGTGCATTACAATGAAGAAGAGATAAATCCGATAGATTTTATCACTATGTTGTATTCGAACATGAAAACCAGTGGGATGCAGAATGGTGGCTCTTCTACCCCGGAATTCGTTTCTATAGAGGTTGATGTGATAACGGATTACGATGCTCACAAGAATGCTATTGAAGAGATGCTGCTGCGGTTTTATCCTGAGTATATGGAAGCTATAAGGCAAGGGGAGTATACCGTGGGTAAACATACAGAGCAGTCGCTACGGAATATATTTACTGTTTCGGCTGTGAAGAACTATTTTTTTGAGACGATTCCTTCGCTGGCGAATCCATTAGGTATAAGTGCTAAAGCAATACCGGTGGCAACTAAGGTGCAGAATCTGTTGATTGCGGACTTTGTAAACTATCTGGCTTTGAAGCATCATGTGTTTTTGCCTGGATTGACTGAGAACGAAAAAAAAAAGTAGAACAACAGGCGATTCTTGACTGTGGCATTATTGATCCACTGGCTAAACTGGATGTTGATATTCAGAGTTTTGATATCGCAAGGTTGGTAACAGTCTATCCTGATCAGGCTGGTATTCGCTGGTGGACGAAGGCATGGTTTAACAATCGTTCGGACGGTGAACCGGCTGTAGAGATCACACGCGAGAAATCATTTAGCTTTATGGCCGGTGAAATAGCAAAAGATGCAATGTTGGAAAAGTATTTCCCAAAACAGATGCAGATTTACCATCAGGCTATTGAACAGACGAGGGAACAGTTCCTGTCTTCATTGGAAGAACCTGTGAATCAATCTATACCAGAACAAATTAATCTGTAGAATATGGAATTATCAGAAGGGCAGATTCATAAATTTGCGGAGCTGGAACGTTGCTACAGCCAGTATTTCTATGGTTCGGTGGTACCGGTTATGGAACAGGTGCGCAAGGATATAAATGATAAACAACTGAAGGAGCTGAAAGATTACTCCAACAGTTTTGCAGGAATGATGTCGATGGCTGCATCAAATCCTATAGGTGGGGGATCAAGGGCTTCTATCGATATGATTGCACAAACCGGTACTTGGAGCCGGATGAATACGGAAGAGTACATCTCTATGTGTCATGAGCGCATTGGAAATTCAGAAAAAATCACTGCTGACCTTAAACTGATTGCGGATGAATGGCGTAATGAACTGGTCAGCACGATAGGACGAGAACGTTATGATGTGATGAGTGAAGAAATGGAGTCGGACTTGTCTTATGCTTACGCTGGTTTTCGTATGGAACAGCTAATGATTGACCGGCTTGTTCGTCAGAATATGCCTAAATCGTCCTTGGAATACGTGATGAGGATGGCTGCAGAAAATAGTCTGTTGGGATTGCCTGCCCAGTTGAATATGTCTCCTCTTGACCGTGCAATAGCGGTGGCAGGTGAGAAAGCTTATGAACCGTCGATAATGGAAAAGGGAGCTGGTAGGGTACTGGGATTCGGTATGGATACGGTAGTAACGGGTGGCTTTTCTTCCTGGGCCAGTTTGGGAAAATTAGCTTTGTTTGAGGCGGGGATAGAAGGAGTAGGTGCTATTTATGATATAAATAGAAAAAAGGGTGAAGAAGAACCTAATGTGGAAGAGCTTATCAGTCGAGGTGTTTTCGGAAGCGAAAGTAATATCGTAGATACATTCTGTCGCGAATCAAAACGTATTGATCCGCATGAGAATGAATATATTCGAGGACTGAATGATAAAATGCAGGGACGTATGCGGCTAATACCTGAGGAAAACCTTGCCTGGATGAAAAAATGTAGTTGGCAACCGGAATTTAAACTTGATTTACAACAAATGATGAAAAATGAGACTGCCGATACTTCTGTCACTTTACTTTCGGACAATAAAGAGGAACAGGAAGCGAAGAATGCTCGTCCGGATATCCCGTCTGTTGTGCTGCCAGGCAAAGAGGAGGGATATTTGTCTTTGCAACAGGAGCAAAAAATGCAGGTGGGAACCGCTGATGAAGACACAAGGGAGGGCGATAGAGTGGTGCCGTCCAACGAAAAGACTTTAGTCGATGAGCAGAAGGTGGAAACGTCTTCCGGACAAAATGGATGGGGGAGTTTGCTAAGTAGTATAGGACTATCTGATGTGGGTAGTGTGGGGCGGAATATAGGATACGTAATATCAATGTTGCCTGATTTACTTGTCGGGCTTTTTACCGGTAAAACGAAATCACTGAAATTGATGGATAATCTGTTTCCAATAGCTTCTATTCTAATGGGACTATTTTCTAAAAATCCACTAGTGAGAATGCTACTTGTCGGACTAGGTGGGATGAACCTGATAAATAAGGCGGGGCATGAATCGCTGGATAAGAAAGCAACCGCTGAACAGAATACTACCGCAGTGCATAAAAGGGAATATAAGGCTTATGCTGATGAACCGCTGAATTCTCGTGTGGTAAACCCGGAAATAAAGGGAGAGTATCTTTTGGCTATGATAGACCAGGTACCTTGTTCCATTCACTTGCCGGATGTGGCAGTGGCTGCTTTCCGCGCAGGAGCATTGCCATTGAATACTTTGGTTAATGCAGTACTTGTAAAGAATGATGAGTTGCGGACTATGGCTCAAGAGAATTATGAGGCTACGGAATCCAGAAATGTAAAATCAAGGGGAATTGGCTGATGGAGAGAATATATTCGGATATCTATAAAGACTTGTCCATGAAAAGTCTGGAGGGGGAGATATGGTGCGACATAAAGGGGGATGAGACAATGTACCAGGTCAGTAATTTGGGACGTGTAAGATCTTTTCTTTCAAATCGCATCCTTAAACAATATTTCGGTGGTAATGAGCAACTTCAGGTAGTGTTATGTGGGAATGGAGAGAAAAAGAAAAGGTATGTATCAGTGATTGTCGGGACTACGTTTATCGGTGAATGCGATCGTAGTAAGAATGAAGTCTATTGTCATCTGAATATGATAAAGACGGACAATCGTATGTGTAATATATCTATTGAAAGTAAATCGAATGAACGCCTTTTAGCTTACCGCCATGGCAGGTTACGTGCACGAAATATTGGAAGGGCAGGGGAAGAGAAACGGTTTCAACCCAAGTATATTTATGTTGGGACACGGCGGGATGGTAGTGAAGAGAGATATACATCGGATGAACTTGTAAAGAAGTATGGCAGCGGGAAACGTAGCATTATACGTTGTATCAAAGGTACTGAACATTTTTTGTCAGCATATGAAATGACTTGGAGAAGAGAATTGATCAGCTAACTATTATAATTGATTGTTATGGAAAAGCCAATAATGATGAAGCCGGAGGTGTTTGAGGCCTTGAAGCAAATTCAGCAAAAGAATATCAGTGGTAATTTGTATAATGTAGTCTGGAAGAATGAAAAGGCTTTTGGGGATGTAGGGATATCATTGGAGGAACTGAGTGACCTGCTGGACATGAAACAAAATGCAGAGGATTACCCTAATCCTGAATTTTACCAGGTATATGATCAATGGAGGGCGAGCTATATACATGAGCATCTTGCGGACCCGGAGGTTAAGCTGTATGGCGATAATGAAAGGAGTTTTATGGCCGCTGTCCGCAACTGCGATTCATGGAGGATTGATTATGAACAAAAGGCGAATGAACTTTCGAATACAGTGACAAATGCGTTTAAAGAGTTGAAACTGCAACAAAAGAATTTGGAACGGGAAGGGCTGAGCAGCTTGAGGGGAGCCTTGTTTCAAATAGTCAAGGGATTTGAGAAGGTGCGTGGCTTCTTTTTAAGGGAGAATGAAATAGAGGGGATTGAATTATCAGACCCGAAGATTGAAAGAAAAGAGAAAAATGACTATGAAGCAAGAGAGCCGGAGAAAGGTGCATTACCGATAATTGAACAGATTGCCATGCCGGAGCTGGAAGATACAGTGGACCGAAGGGTTATGGCTGATAATTATAAACTTTGGAGTCTGACTGATGAACAGAAAATGGCATCGGATCAGGCAACAGTGTTATATCGCATACAAGCGAATAAGGATATTAATAATGTATTCGGCGTTGATGTGATTAAAGGCGAATTGGGCGGATGGATTGAAAATGAAAAAAATCTGGAAGGTAACTCATGGGTGGGGGATAATGCCGAAGTGTTCGGACGTGCCAAAGTCGTCAACTCTGTTGTGATGGAAAATGCTATTGTAAGGGATGATGCGAATATTATCAATGATAGCTGCGTCACGGGAAATGTACTGATTACGGGTTCTACTGTTGTCGATAATTCGATTGTTACGGATAATGCGCAAATAAGCGATTTTGCTGTTGTTACCAATACTGCTGTAGATGGCTACAGTAGTATTTCTGGTGCGTCACGCGTGTATGATAGTACTTGTACCATTAATACTCATATTGTGGATTCGCAGATTGAGAATGTAGATATGGCGGGGGATATTTATATCGAAGGTGCTGACTATGGATATGGAGACAGATCTGGTGAAAGGGACTATGTGGATTATATTCCCCCGGCATTGCTGAACGTTGATTTGCTGAAGAAATTACGCGCTCATCAGGAAAGTGGGCTGAAGAATGAAGTGGTATGTAGTGACAAGGGGGTGGAATTTATTGCTGACCTAGCATTGGTGAGAGGAAAATATTTGAGTATGGAACTGTCTGCCAATCATCCTGTTATTCGCTATGATGGTAAATGTTACGATGGACAGAAAATTTTGGATAAACTGAAGGAATTGCATTATCCGATAGGGGATGTGCGACCGGAATATTTGATGGGTATGATGGATGGAAAACCTCAACAATTGGGGGAGTATATCTGTGCCATTCGGCAAGTAGGGGAAGGATTCATTATGGAGGATGTGACCGAGAGTGTAGCTGAGACAATGGATAATCTCCATGAGAAAGATATTCTGGATGAACCCTCGCTGAATAAGGAAGACGAACTGAAAGAAAAGATGTTTAATGAAGAAGAACAGGACAAGGAAGCTAAGCAAGAAGTTCGTACGGAAATATACCCGGCAGATATAAGGCTGAAAAGTCTTTTTGCGTTTTCCGGAGAAGAAAAAGTTGCTTCTGATCAGGTAACGATATTGCATCGGATACAAGCTAACCGGGATCTTTCCTTCATCAATGAAAAGGATGTGCCTGAAGGAACTCTTGGAGGATGGATTGAGAGTGAAAAAAATCTGATAGGTTATTCGTGGGTAGGGGATAATGCAGAAGTATATGGACAAGCAAGAGTTACTAACTCTGTTATTCTGGGTAATAGCATTGTGAAGGATGAGGCGGTTGTCAAAGAAAGCACAATTTGGGGGGATTCGCAGATTATTGATGCTGCAGAGGTTGAGGAATCGCTTATTAGTGGATATGTCCGAATAGCTGATTCTGCCTTTATTGAAAAGACGGTTTTCACCGGTTATGGTTCTGTCAGTGGAGATTCACATTTAGATAATTGCTTATGTCGTAAGAATGTAAATGTAATCGATTCGTGGCTTCGGAATGTCAATATGGAAGGCGATTTTTTACTGCGTACGGAGAAACTGGATTACAAAACAGAAAAGAATGAGTTGGAATTTTTTGGATATACTCCTCCGGCACTGCTAGTAGATTCCATACTGGATAAATTGCGTTCTTGTCCGGAAGGTGTAAAGGAAGTTACTCTATGTGAGGTGGAAGATAAAAAGTTGATTGCTGACCTGAACTTTGTTGAAGGAGAGGATATGAGAATGAAGCTGGATGTTAGTAATCTTGCAATTCAATGCAAGGGGATAAACTATAACGGACAGAAAATAATGGACGGTCTAATGAAATTGCACCGTGACATAGCAGGGATTCATCCTGACAGGTTGATGAGAATGATGATGGGTGAACCTCTGCACGTCAGGTCTGTATTGTATGCTATTCAACAGAAGGGGGATGAATATGAACTGGCTGATTTGAGGAAAAGGGTGAAAAATATTCAAATATATTCTTTGAACGGAGGCGGTATGTCGATTCGTTGTACAATTGACGGAATACAACAAGGAGGGAAAAGACTGTCGGTAGATACTCTTCGGGCTTTTAATGATAAAACGGACAGAAGGGCTTTGGCCGTGGATTACTTTATGAATGAATTGCAAGGAAACAGGGGAATGGAGCATTCGATGAAAAGGTGATACTGATTTCATTCGGTTGTAAGAGAGAAGGAAGATATATTAATTATTATAATATGGATAATAGACAAAGAATGACACCGGAGGTGAGAAATGTACTGAAGAAACTTGTGCATAGCCAGGTTGTTGAGGATATGTGTACGGATGTTCGCAAGTATGCTGATGAGTTCTTACGGATGGGAATTTCTTCATATGATTTAATGGAATTACTTGAACTAAAACGAAAAGTGGCTTTTCTGCCAGATTCGTTTGCGTATCTAGTGGAGCGCCCGGGCAGGGGGGATTATTTGTTAGCGAATTATGATAAATCATTTGTCAAACCGGTTAATGAGAATGAAAGACGTTTCTTATCCGCATTACAGTCATATTATCAAGATGATGCCATTTGTAAACAAAAGGCCGATAGTTTGTCGCAACTAGCTAAGAGGCATCTAAACTCAGAGCATGAAAATGCTTACTACAAGCTTGGAGAGGAACAGGAACTAGGATTACTGGTTGATATTGTACTGAATAGAGATATTGACCGATATCCTTATCATTATCCCGGTGAACAACAGCGATTCCTTAAGAAGTTTGACTTGTATGATGCCTATCATGTAGATGATGACAGGATGGTACTAAGGTGGAAAGCTGGAGAAATGTTGGAATCAAAAGGTCTTTTGAACAAGGGATCAGTAGAACATATGTTAAGAGAGGTCGGTTTACCTGTCGAAAATTTACGGAATGCTCTTTGCCAATATAAGATTGATGGCTTAAGAGTGAGCAATGTGGAGGTATTCACAGAAAAGGAGGGGGGAAATAAATGTATTCGTTGTTTGATTGATGGAGGGTATCAGCCCTCCATGGAATTATCCTCAAAAGATGCCGAATTACTAGACAGGCTGGAAAACTGGCATGGGATGGCTGCTAAGTATTATGTTGACGTACTGAACAGGAACAGAAAAGAAAACCGTATGGTTGCCGATGAGAAAACATTGACACGTATGTCTATGCCTTATGTTGACCGTATGGTAGATATTTACAAATATGGATTGAATGAACAGGACATGGTACTTTTAAAAGCGTCGCAAGACCTGGAAATTGACTCGTTTTGTTGGGATAACATGATGTTAGGATTAGAGGAGGAACCTATTAAAATGCAAAAGAACTGGGCTTTCGACAAATTGACCAATTATATTGCTGATTTACGTCCGGGACAGTTGTCAGAGGAGGATATTGTCAGCTTGATTGAAACGATACCAGATTGGTCAGGGGCAGAAAGAAAAGAGGAGAAAAACCTAATGGAGCTTCCGGAGACTTTTTTCCCAATAGTGGAGCAATCAGGAAAGATCGGTCATGATGTGATTGATTATGTGAAAGTTCAAAGAGGGATTGAGAGAACTACTCCAGATATGGCGTATAACAGCATGTGCTATTTTTTGTCGCATCGTTTGCAGGCTGAATGGGACCCGATAGGAGCTGATGATGAATATGGACAGGTCGTAGGAGGCTATTATTATCCTAACAAAGAAATAAGCAACCCTGCTGAAAAGTTTCCTGTAAATCTGCTGAGTGAAAAGCAATGGAGTGGCTTGGCTGGCAAATACTCAGGTGAAGCTGCAGAGTTTATTCCTTATACCGCTTTCCGGAAAAATAGAATAACAGGCGTACAGATTTATTCTATGAGAAATGGTGATTTGAATATACGATGTCTGGTTGATGGTGAACAACAGGCTGGAAAACGGTTGTCGGAGACTGATGCCATGAGGTATAAAGATGAAAAAACAGACCTGAATGAACTTGCGGTAGGGTATTTTGCAAATTCATTTGCCAGGGAAGGAGAGAGGAATATGATGCTGAGTAGATGAACGGTAGGAAAGGATTAATTAATCGAATGTATGGAAGAGGTGAAAAATAAAAATGATACGCCTGGTTTCTGGAGAAGGAATTGGTTGACATTGGCAATTATCTGCATGTTGTGCTGGACAGGAATTTATTTCTGGCATGACATCTTACTGATTTCTCCCTTTTTGATTATAATACATTCTTTTTTATTGTATTTGTTTGTTGTAAAATTCATATATGATAATCGCTCACCATTTGAAATATTACTTACGGAATTGAGAGAAGGCGGATGGATATTAATAAAAGCAATAGGTCATCCGGGAATTATAATCTGGCAAAAATGTACTACCGGAATGGATTTGCTAACGCAACGATTGGGGGTAGAACAGGAACTTGTTATAGCAGAGAAACGGAGAAAAACACTGGAAATAGAATTGTCGCAAAGAAGGCTCCATGAACTGCTGGCGAAAACAACTTGTATTCTGCCGGACTCTACGCTACAACAAATGGCTTCGGAAGAAAAAGTGAAGGAAAGGTCACTGCTATCATCAAAAAGAAAGCAAGCAGAACAAGTGCCTCCTTATGCCAAATATGCTCCAGTATTGATGGAATATCTTGAACAAGTACACTGGGAGAAATTTACAGTGACACAAGCGCAATTGATTTTACATAAACGCTTTGGAACAGTAAAGCTTGTTTTGGAGGAATTGGTATACCAACAGAAGCTGGAATATGTAACGACTGGCAAACGGATTGCTTACCGCCCTGTGACGAAAAAGAAAGATTAATAATAAATACTTGAATAAATTATGATTCCAAAGAATGAATATGAAGCAAGAGCCGCAGAAGAACAGGTACAATTGCTTACTGAAGCATTAACCGGAGCTGTTGATGGCTCCGGTTACTGGATGAATATGGCGGGACGGTACTATCCACGCTTTTACCCTAAAGGGCCGGAAATCAGTCCATTCAATGCATTAACCTTGGGCTTGTTTTCTGATCGGAAAGGATACAAAACGGGATTGTACACTTTTTATCCGGAAGCGAAGATGCGTAACGAACCGGTAAAGGAAGGAGAGAAAGGGGTATCCTTTAACTGGTACAACTGGAAGGAATACATAAACCGTCATGATCCAAATGATAAGATTACCCGACAGGAATATTTGCTGCTTGAGCCTGATGATAAAAAACAATATAAAGGGATACATAGCAGGGAGATTCGTAAACTGTTCAATATTGATCAGACTATGATGCCGCTCGTGGATCCTGATATTTATAGTACTGTAATAGGCCGCTATGGTACTCTTCAGGAACGAGGGCGTGAGCATGCAAATGAACGGGAGCTTATTACTGTGGTTAACAACTTTATAAGAACGATGAAGGATAATATGGTTCCTATCCGTCGTGACGGTACTGCTATGGTACATTACAATGTAGCGAAAGATGTGATATATGTACCTGATCGTAAATGCTATCCGCAATATATAGATTATGTTCAGGATTTAATGAGGGAGTTAGCCCGTGCTACGGGACATCGGCAACGATGTGCTCGTGAAGGAATGGTAATGAGAGGGGGAGTTGCACCTTCTGAAGAGGCTGTGAAGCATGAGGAATTAGTCGTGGAACTGGTAGCCGGTATCAAGATGCTGGAACTGGGATTGCCTGCCCGGTTATTGCCTACCTCATTGAATTTGGTTGAGGAATGGAATAAGGAACTGAAAGAAGATTTACAAATTATAGATACTATTGAGGCAGACGTCAATAATGCAGTGGATGTCATTCGCAGGGCGGAAAAGGGTGAGAAAATTGTGCATTTTTCGGAGGTGAACAGACTGGCTACAGAAGAAATGAAAGATAAGAAGAAACCATCTGTCTCCTCGGAAGAGAGTGCTGTTCTTACAGATATAATCAGGAATCGGGGAATGCTTATTGCTGACGGAAACTTTGATACAGAAGAAGATAAGAATAATTTTTTGGAGAAGTTTGATTTGACTTATCATTATAATCAATTTAGTCATGCTATGGCTCTCACTAAAGATGAAGATCCTGAGGTGGTTGAAGTTGCTTTCTCTGAAGCATTGCGATGCTCATCTTACATAGATGAACTAGCACGTGGTTACAAGCCTTCAGATTGGACGAATACTGGAATGTATACCATTTATAATGCTCTGAAAGAGATTCCTGACCAAATAGCCCGTGATTTCGTCATAGTGTCTGACCCGAAAAAGAATAGAGCTGATGTCATACTCCCAGAGGGGGCTTTTACTGGTGGTAAAGTAATTCTGCCAGATGGAAAGATACGTAATTTTTATCTATCTCCGGATGAGGTAATGTCTGCAGAAGAACGGTCTGGCATGGGTGCACGTGTTCAGAATAATGAATTACCTGGTATGTCAAAACAACGCATTGGATATGCTCTTCAGAAGCAAGGGGTGAAATATGTTAGGTTTTTTAATACCGGAGGAATTGCCAGTTTCCACCCAAATGATGCTTATTTTGATGGAAAAAGGGTCGGTATTGCAAAATTGAGTCAATGGGAGTTAGCTGATGTGAGAGAAATGAATATTTCTGAAGCTGTTGAACGAAGTCGTTCTGTTTATTTTAATAAGATACAGATGGTGCAAGATGACAGTAACCGTTGGTTAATCTATATTGCACCCATAGGAGAAGTTCCTTTCTTTATGCACCCTGACAAATCGGATGTCAATCAGTTTTTCTCTACCTCGAAACAAGGAAATAATGTGGCTACGGAGAAAATCCGGCAGGAATTGGGACTAAAATATTATGCCATGTCACGAGTCAATCCGACTTTGCGGATTGAACTAAAGCAGGAGAAGGCGTCCGAGGAAGATGCTTCTCGTATTTCAAGGGTAAGTCTTTATAAAAACAAAAGTGGACAATTTATGTGTGAACCGGTTATTGAGGGGATGACAGTGGATGCCCGCGAAATTACAAAATTACAATGGCAATTGCTCTACTTATTGGGAGAATATAGAGAGTATAAAGAAAATCTGGCAGCTTCGGTCTTTGCAGATGTGCTGCATCCTCAACAAGACAACACACGAATGCCAGAACAAAATCAGGAGACTATGCAAACGGGAGGGATGAGAAGATAATTGTGATAAGGAATTTATTATATGATTCATAATATATGACTAAAAACGAAGGATATGTAGCTACCTATGCTGAATATGCTATGGAGCAAATGATGCGTTATGGAATTCCAGCATCGGTTACACTTGCACAAGGAATATTGGAAAGTAGTAACGGGCAGAGTGAATTATCAGTAAAGGGCAATGCCCATTTCGGCATTAAATGCACAGATAACTGGCTGAAAAACGGTGGTAGTTATCTGACTTATACGGATGATCGTCCGAATGAGAAATTTTGTACATATGCTACTGTTGGCGATTCTTATGAACACCACTCATCCTTTTTAAAGGAAAATTTACGTTACAGAGATTGTTTTGCGCTTTCGCTGGATGATTATCGTGGCTGGTGTATCGGATTGCAAAACGCCGGATATGCGTCAGGTGATAATTACGCAAAACATTTGCTCCAGATTATTGAGAAAAACGGTTTGGCAAAATATGACCAGGCGGTGATGAAGGATGCGAAAGAGAAAGAAATAGCTATAGGATCAGGGGCTACATCTCGAAAAGTGCAAGGGCAGGGGCTGAATGCGATGCAATATGCTTTTCCATTAAAAAGAGAATCTTTTATGTTGGTGACATCGGCTTTTGGTATGCGTAAGGATCCTATAGGTGGTAGCCAACTACAGATGCATAAAGGAGTGGACATACAGACCAGACATGAAGCGGTACTGGCTACAGAAAATGGCGGTAAGGTAACCGCTATTAATGAAAATATTCAAATGCCCGGTGGTAAGTCTGTGCACATTGAGTATAACAGAGCAGATGGTAGCCGATATGAAGTAGCTTACATGCATTTGGATTCTATTCAGGTGAAGCTAGGGGAAACTGTATATGCCGGTCAACAAGTGGGAGTAACAGGTAATACGGGTACGCGGACTACAGGTGAACATTTGCACATCGGTGTGAAACAAATAGCCATGAATGGGGAATTTCGTGATTTGGATCCGGTTGCTTATATAGCGGAGGTTGCAGAACGTGGTAATATGCAAATGGAAATGCTTTGTAACAGCGAAAATTTGATGGCTAAATATATTGCAGAATCCGGAAAAGAAAAGAACTTGATACAACAGACTACTGAAAAGGCTACAAAATCACTGTCAGTGGATGATTGGATGAAAAAACTACTATCTTCCGAGGATTCCGGTATTGGATTAAGCGGTGGAGATCCTATTATGGAGATTATTACTACTTTATATTCCGGGTTAATGGCTCTCATATCTCAATTTGACGGGCAAGATCAGACGGTGAATAGGGAAGAATGGATGAAGGCTGCTACTGAAGTGTGTCTTACTCGTAGGATAGAACTCGATTCGTTTATTCCTTCGGCAGAACAGTGCTATATCCAACTATCCGGTAGTGTACCTATACTGAAAGCTGTTGTGAATGGTCAGAGTATCAGCCATGAACTGACAAAGTCAGAAGTGAATGCATTGACAAAGATATTGGGAAATGAGGAACTAAAAAGTTCAGATAAACAGCAACGCCTAGCGTCTATTGTAGGACATATAGTAATTGGAGAGCAAGCTTCCATGAGCTATAATCAGGAGGTGCGACAGGGAGAACTGCAGGCAGAAATGCTGAAGATGAACTGATCTTATGATGGATACACTTCTATATCAAATGACGTTAAGCATTTGTTTGATTTTGATTGTTAGTATTTTAATTGTGTTGTATTCTTAATCTTATTTTCAGCAGTTCGATTTATACGTTTATGAATAGGCCCTTCAGGGATTCCCAAAAGACGTTGTATGTGTTGTGCCAATTCTTTTCACCGCTCCCGCATTGAAGTAACTATATGGGGAAGAGTGAAGACCTTGTTTAAGTATGATGTGGTGAGCGTCTTTTTTTATTTTATTAGTATGGATAATAGTGTTTAACTCAAAAAGATATGTTATTTTTGATAAACGTTTAATTCTTAATATAATCTCTGTGTCTTTTCTTCGGGCAGGATTCAGTCAGACATAGCAGCCTATCTTTCGATAGAGCTGATGTTTGGCTATTATCTTAAAATTAGAAGAAATGATTAAAGGAAATGTAACTTTATGCGGTAGAATCAGTCATACCGCTACGTTGAGACCAAACAAACAGGGTGAAATCTTTACGAACTTTACGGTAAAAGTCGGTTTGCCAACCGGTGTAGGAAAAACAAAAGATTGTGTGGTATCTATTCGGAAAAAAGGTGGGACTCCAGAAGAACTGGAGCTATACCTTGTTGAAACGATAGTCGAAATAACAGGAATTTTGAGTTTTCGTAAAAGTAAAGAAGATGTTTATCTGAATCTTACTGCTGAATCTATTAAGATAGTTGATGAAAATAAATCAGAGTTTATTTCTGGAGAAGTTGAATTTTACGGTAAAATAGGTACGGTTCCCGAGGTAAAGGATGATAAACATGGTAATAAATATCTGTATTTCTCGGCGTTTAGTAGCGATAGGTCAGGTGAAGAATGTGTATTTACTTGGATGCGCTTTATCCGTTTTTCCGGTGAAAAAGAAGAGTTTTTGGAGAAAGGTAATGGTATTCATCTGACAGGAACGTTGGATATCCTTTTCTATAATGACCGTCTGAGCTTGGGATGCCGCTTTAAGGAGGTAACACGATGGAGTAAGGAAAAGGTGGAAAACGAATGACCTGTGTGCCATGGCTAAGAACTATAAAAAGTACTACGCTCCGTTAGATGAGCGTAGTACTGAAAACCGAGCGCTCGAACGTTTTGCAGAGATGATTATTAAGAAAATTGAGACTATTAAATCTGACAGGAAGACACCTTGGTTCACGGAGAATACGTTAAGCTGGCCGAAAAACTTGTCGGGCAGAGGATATAATGGTATGAATGCGTTTATGCTCTTTTTGCATTGTGAGAATAAAGGATATCAAATTCCTGTGTTTATGACCTTTGAGCAGGTGATGGGATTAAATTACGAGGGAACTATTAAGAAAAGGAAGCAATTGACTGATGAGGAAGGGAATCCGTTAGAAAAAGTGTCTGTGTTGAAAGGTGAGAAAAGTTTCCCGGTCTTTCTTACTATTTTTACAGTGATTGATAATGAAACGAAAGAGAAAATCAAATTTGATGATTACAAAAAGCTATCGAATAATGAGCAGGAAAAATATAGGGTTTATTCCAATCTCCAAGTTTATAATGTATTCAATATAAATCAGACAAATATTCAGGAAATACGTCTTGAGTTGTATGCAAAGCTTAAAGCGGAAAATGTACCGCTACCTCCAGAAATATCAGCAGATGGTTACTGCTTTCCTGCCATCGATAAAATGATCAAGAATAATGAATGGCTATGTCCTATTTATTTAAAACATCAAAACGAAGCCTATTACTCTGTTTCTAAAGATGAAATAATTTTGCCTGAGAAGGAGCAATTCTACGATCCGGAATCATTTTACGGGACAGGACTTCACGAAATGATCCATTCTACCGAAGCAAAGGGGCGATTAGACCGTTTTGAAAAGGAGTATGGAGAAGAGGAGTTGATTGCGGAGTTCGGTAGTGCGTTAATAATGCAGAAATATGGACTACGAAAAATGATTAAGGAAGAGAGTTGTACTTATCTTAAATACTGGCTGAAAGAATTGAAGGAATCACCAGCTTTCATTAAGAAAATATTGCTCCAAGTGAAGCGAGCCACAGCCATGGTGAATGAAAGAATTGAGGTTATTAATCTTCGTTTGGCTGAGACTGTTCCGGATATAAAGAGATTACCTGTGACTCGTATTCCTAATGAAGCGGTGTCAGAGTTTCATATGTTGGATAATGAGTCACGAGATGCTCTTTATAAAACACTTCTTGATAATCTTTATGATAAAGATAATGGTCTAAAAGTAAGAGATATTTCTATACCTGTTGATAGGGTTGTCAGAGTAGGAAGTAAATATATTGATGAAGCTTTGGAGTGTGCATATGATAATCTGGATTCTGAAACTTTGAGTAAAATCGTTGATTGCGGGAATTTTGTAGAGGGACATCCGATAGAAGAATATACATCTGTCCTAAATCTTAAATTCACCAAAGAATTTGAGAAAAAAAGGAATGAACCGGGTTGGTTGAAGGAACAAGGGATAGAAGGAGATGTGAAATGGGACTTAAATTTTATTTCAACTGATGGATATTATTTGGTCAAGGCTGTTTTGGGTGATCAATGTAAGTTGGGTGCTGTAGATCACAATTGTGATATTTTTCGCCCATTTGTGAGTGTTGGAGAAAAGATTGATGTGGAAAAAAACTTGGGATATATGACGGAGTTACGTCGACGGCTTTTGTCAAATGATGAAAAGGTAGACCCTTTAGGGAGAATAACTTTTGCTGCTCCACAGATTCGATATGCTGATTCAGGGAATATAAGGAGGGATGTTTATATAGATGGAGAAGCGGCAGCTGTTTTTGTAATAAACCCTAATGGTGATATCTATGATCTTGATTTTATGCTTGAACTGAAGAAAAATGAACTAGTCGAGTTTCATTCAGAATTGTCTCCTGATTATGTAATGTATGATAAAGATAGTGATATTTACTATACTAAAGTGAATAACCTATATGATTTGTTCAAAGAGAAAGATCGATTTTACCCGGCACGTGTTATAAATGATGATGTTAATATGCCTTTAACTGATTATTTGAATATAGAGTCATTGAGTAAGTCTGAGGCCATAATACCATTGTATGATGAGGTTAGAGTGGTGGATAGGGTAAGTGAAGAGCCTGCTCTGAGGAAGATAGAGGTATATCCTGGATTATTTGCTTTTAGGGACAATAATAGATTGTGGGGATTGCAGGATGGTGAGGGGCGAATTGCTGTACCCCCTCGTTGGGAATCTTACCAAATGCAAGAAGGGAAGGGTAATCTTATGTTTAATTTATTTGTCAACATGGACGGTGAAAAATTGTCTTCTTCTTTTCTATCTTTTCAAGGAAACGAGCTTGCGGCCATGGCTGATAAATTTTCTCGTCTGTCCAATGTGCGGATTGAAGAAAGAGGTAAGCATAGTGAACGATGGATCGTGGCAAATGTTGATGGTAAGCCAGTTGTTAGTGAGAAAATGTCAGATTTTGATTGGATTCAATATACAGGGGGAATGATTTCAGCATTAGAACTAGCTATGATGCATTTTGCCCCCCAGCTAAGCCGCTCGCAGGAGGAACGAATGCGAAGTGGAATACGAATGTAATCAATAAAATGAATGATAACAGGGCAAAAAATAGAGTGATTTATTGTGATTTCAGGCTCAAATACTTATTTTTGCGATAACTTTAAAAAAATAAAAATATGAACGAAATTTTGACTAAGATTCAAGAAAGCTTTACTGCTTTCAATGTAGATGCTGCTTTGCAGTGTGAAAAAGGTAACAAAGCTGCTGGTACTCGTGCTCGCAAGGCCTCTTTAGATATTGAGAAATTGATGAAGGAGTTCCGTAAGATTTCATTGGAAGAAAGCAAGAAGTGATAGCTTCTTTGCTATGTTGTGTTAAGGCTGTCGGTAAACTCCGATGGCTTTTTTGTTACATTTGTAGCAGATTCTTTCGTTGTTTTATAGGGGCCAGTGCTACATACAGTAAGCCATATAGCTGGTTTCTGTGTCTATATATTCTTATATAAAATATCTCTGTCTAATAAGAATGTTGCCTACAGTTGACAAAACAAGGACTATTGAATGGTTGTTTATTCTAAATACAGGCGGTAATGAAGACGTCTCGTTAATGCTTTAGGTGTATTTCGATTATGGCACAACGGTTTACTTTAATTGGTGTGTAGGTGTCTACACCACCTTTACTATACAGTTTGATAGCTCTTTCAGAAATTTCCCTTTTCTTCAGTTCGGAAACTATATAGTTTACTCTTTGATTACTTAATACAGAATTATCAGCTGAATTTCCAGTGGCACTGTCTGCATATCCTGTAACCTTTAATAAAAGATCATACTTCTTACAAATTCTTGCAATTTCATCAATGTTGGCAAGCTGTGAACTATCAGTTAAGGTAGCAGTGCCTATGTGAAAGAAAAAGAGTATTGGTGAGCCTATATGGGTATTGTAGTCAATAATGCTGGTAATGTAATCTTGGGCGTTTTCTTGCGTATGATTAGGGAAGCAGTTGTGAATGGAATCTGGTATAGTTGCAGATGTCTCTTTATTGATGTGTGAATATTCATTTTTTTCAATTTTAGATGATAGATGTTTGGTGCTTTTGTCCGGAAAATTTTTGTTTTGATCTTGGGTGGCTGTTGATAAACGTTTCTTTAATGAGTTTAAACCACTATAATCGTTTTTAGGATAAAAGATAAAGTTAGCTGCGGAAACAGAATCATTGACTTGTGCCGGTCCCACGTTTTTTTGATCGTTCTGAATATCAGACAATAATTCTTTGGTTTTGATAATTTTTCTCATTTGATTTATAGCTGAATTATTCTGCCTATTTTCTATTTCCAACAGTTTGTTGCCATAGGTAATACTATTGTTTGTGTTTAAAAGATTGTTTATGCGATTTTTGGTGGTATTCCAATCTTTTTTCCAAAGTGTTATGCTGATTCCGGTTGAGAAGTGGAAAAGATGATCGGTGAATTTATTTCTTTTGCCTGCGCCGTCAAAGTCACCAAAAGTTGTTAACCCACCTAATTCCAATGATAGAGAGAGATGTTTTGTGAGATGGAGATGGTTAAGAATTCCATAATTGAGAGTAAATGGATGACGATTTGTAGCATTGCTGTAAATAATACCAGTTCCGGTATATGGTATGAACTGCCATCGCGTTTTTATTCTGTCTTTTTGAAATAGATTTGAGATATTCCAGAGGAAATCTGTGTGGAAATGATGATACTTCTGTCGCTCAATAAAATGATTTTTTAAATCAAATCCTTGGAAGGCGATTCTACCTCCAACAATAGGACTGAACCATTTTCCAATAGACAGGTGAAATACCGGACGTATACGCCCGAACAAATCTTCGCATCCTAATGGATCTCCAAGAAAAGCACTTGCTCCCCCAGAAGCATTGAAAAACCAACTAGAGCTAAATTCGTTTGAAACATATTCATTGATAATATCTTCAGAATCTGGAGTCTGTCCGAAATTCAGAGGGGTATCATTCACTATATACCTTTTTCTTTGAAAGTGTATATATTTGATGTTGTTATCTACTGTCTGTATTTGAGGAATTTCTTTAATTGGTTTATGTGTTGATGGGTTCTCTTGTCCATAAGTGAATACCTTTGATGATAGGAATATACCTAATAATAAATATTTTTGCATTATTTTTATGTTTTGAGTAAATATATGTTGAATATCAAAAAACAAAATAAGGATCTTAATAAACTGAGTCAAAAGAAAAAGAATGAAGACTTGCTGCATTTAGTGTTAATTGGCTGATAACCTATAAAATCAAATATATGCTATTTAAAATCAAACATAAACTATTGCAGTAATACTGTAGTTTTTTATTGTATCAGGTGTGAATGAACAAGAACAATATTTTACATTTTTTTGATAAATAGCCTGTCTTTCTAATATGTAATTATCTCAATTTATTCGTCTGATGTTTACTTGATAAATGGTGTGTATCAGATGGCTGTAGTTATTAAAAACTGTAGTGTTAGGAATATATTTAAACTTTTATTGTAATTAGAATGATATAAATTGACAATGAAAGGAGATTTAAACTCCTTCCCAATAGTCAATTGTTCTATGAGTAGTTACATGTTGTGTGTAAATTAGGTATAGAATATTGCGACTTGAAAAAGTACTAAAGTAGATGTTTTAGAAGAAATGTCTTCTGTTTTTTTTGATAATAAATTCAATCTCTCAAAAATAGTTTATATAATGATTTGAAAATCAGATTGTTGAAAATTTCACGATTTTAATTAAGGAACAAACAAGAAACAAAATCGTTAATTAAAGGTATTTCCCAATTTTTTGTTTTCACTCTGTTTCTTTCTTTGCACTTGCTTATAATCGGGACTTCTTGAACAGCTTCCCACCAGATTTTTTTCGTCCGATGGTTGCATGTGAGCTTCCAAGAACCACTGCAGCCAAAAGAAAAAAGCAAGTATTCTTTAGTTCATACAAAGATAAGGAAAAACTTATAGGCAGGCAAATTTGGCTGCCTAAATATAGTTTACTTTGATTTAGCATATATATAGGCTAATGGACTAAACTAAACCTTTTCCCGAACTTCGTAAAACACTCCGGTCCCATTGTACAGCCAAAAGAAAAAAACATTCCACGTCATATTTTTCTTTTCGCTGCAACCCCCTTTTTATAAACCATCAACCTTTTACACGAGATCTTCTCTTCCCTGTGTTCGCACATCCGCTTTCGGGCTGCCTGATATGAATTGTGTCGCAAAGGTACTTGTCATGTCTTTCTTGTATGCAAGGTCAAAGCCTAACGGTTCACGACAAAATCTCCACCCTCCGTTCCGCACGGGTAGTATTTAATCGTGAAACCTTGCATAAAGAGCCATGACACCTTTTGAAGCGACATAATTAAATCAAGCCCGAAAGTAGCTGGATGCTACAAGAGGGAAAAAAGAAAACTTAAAATTCAAAGTTATGGCAAACTACGCAACAAACATTTTCCACGCAAGTACGGAAAACAAACAAGACCTCAATAAGATAGAGGCATTTCTGGACGATAATTTCAACGGCTTTGTCAACCGGTATGGCGACACGGTAGATGCCGAATTTGATTCCCGCTGGGAATACCCGGAAAAAGCAATCAACGAATTAATAGCCTTATTGGCAGCCAAAGACAAAATCTATATCCGCATACTGACATACGAGTTAGAGGACGAATACGTGAGCTTTCGGATATTCTCGCAAGGTAAATGGAACATTAAGTTATCCTAAACCTAAACACAATTCACTATGTACGAATACGAAGAAGATAGCGATATTATCGGTTTGTCCTGCACGTTGCTCAATCCATATAAAGGTTACATGGAAGGCACAATCGTGGGCGACTATGGCAATACCATAGTTGTCCGCCTTGAAAGCGGCAAGGAAATTTCAGAATACCGTGATGAAGTGATTATCCATGATTAAACGATAGCAAACGTATGACACAGATAGCAACAAAATTCGTCAAATGGGACATTCCCGAACTGGCGACATTGCAGGACAGCAAGGTTTACAAATTGCGGGTACACCTGAACAACGGAGGCAAGTTAAACCGGGAAGAAAAGAACTGGATTACCCGTAACGTATGGGAAAGTATCTATTTCAAACGTGGAATTGCCTTGAGCGGTTATCACTTTGACTTTTCCGACATCCTCAAACGGTATTTCGTCAAACAGCACGGAAGTATTCACGAGTATTATGCGATTGACAAAACAGCGTTACGCTCGATACTGTACGGCAGAATAGAGGATATTGTAGAAGTAAGCGGTTAAAACAACAAGGATATGGGAGAATACAAATTTTATCAAGACCGTAAGGTTACAAGTTGGGAACGGGATTATTTCAGTGTGAAAGCGGACAGTTATGAAGAAGCCGAGGCAATCGTCCGCTCATGGAACTGTGAGGACGTGTCGAACATCATTGACAACCGTCTTTGCTATGAAGAGTGGCAAGCATTGACCGATACATCGGAATCTATGCTCCCCGAAGAAAACGACGGCAACCCGACAATAGAAATTTTCAATCAAGACGGAGAATCAATAATGACTAATGTACCCGAAACACCTCAATCAAACCAATAGAACCATGAACGTAACAATCGAACACGTCTTTTGCCGCTATAGCGATGAAGCGGAAGAAATCTATTTCCGAATCATGAACACGATTCTTTTTGCAACTGACGAAACCGAACTTCGGGCAAGTATGGAACGCTTGAAGAACGAAACCACGCTCGACGACTATTTCATATTCGGATACGGAGCACACCATATCTGGATAAAGCAACGGCGACCGAGCGATAAAAACAGGATTTTCAAACATCGGATTATGGTAGCCCATTTCTGACAGGAACAGGCAAAAGACCTCCAATGCGCTTTGCGGGCTGAACCGGAACTACCAGCTTCAGCCCGTTCCTCTTTCTCGCAATAGACATGCTGGCACAATCCCCCTTTTATCCTCACGATCAATTTTTATACTGCCCCGGAATACCCGTTTATATTTCTCTTTTCGCTGCAAACCCTTTTTATCGCCCATCAACCTTTTACACGAGACCTTCTCTTCCCTGTGTTCGCACATCGCTTTCGGGCTGCCTGATATAAATTGTGTCGCAAAGGTACTTGTCATGCCGTTCTTGTATGCAAGGTCAAAGCCTGACGGTTCACGACAAAATCTCCACCCTCCGCTTCGCACGGGTAGTATTTAATCGTGAAACCTTGCATAAAGAGCTATGACACCTTTCGAGGCGACATAATTAAATCAGGCCCGAAAGTAGCAGGTGCTACAAGAGGGAAAAAGAAAACTCAAAATTTTATAGGTTATGACAAACGATGTAACAAATTCAAATGGAAGAGTAACGGTAGACGAAGTAATACACAGGGATTCGGTTTTCAGATACCAACTGTTAGACCGCTTACGGTCAGACTGCGAGTATTACCTCAATTACGGTAACAGACACCCCAAAACCTTATGGGCTGGCGACGAAAAATTGCAAATTGAGTTTATGATAAAACTGCATGATAGCTTCAAGGAGGGAGAAAAACCGGAGTGGCTTACGATGGATAAAATTTTGGAATACAGTAAGAGAATGATAGCTCAAGAAGAATAAAATTACTACTAAGGAACAGACTAAAAATGTGATATTATGGCATGGTTGGCAGTAAATAAAGACGGAACAGAATGGATTATGCCCGAAAAGCCCGTTCGGGGCCGGTGTGGGCATTGGGAGTATTTGGAAGAAGTGTACAATGTACCAATCGAGATAGAACTCCCCAAAGGGACTGTTTACAAACTTCTCGGCAAAGAACTGACATGGGATGACGAGCCGGTAGAATTACAGACCAAAACAGAAAAAAGGTAAATGTAGTACGGGCTGGAGTACCAGTTTCAGCCCGGTTACACCGGCTAAAATCTAAAACAGATACGCGGGTGCGATACCCTCTTTTATTTCCGAACAGACACTCATACCGTTTCCTTCGGAAATACCCCTTTATACATTTCGGCTGCGCCATATCCTTTTATATCGAACGGCCACTCATGCAAAGGCGGCTTCTCCGCTTTGTTTCAAGGCAGACTTCGGCCATTTTTCCTTTACCTCTTCTTTCCCTCATTTCTCTTGCCGGATAGAGACAGCGATATCGATACGTCGCACACGCCTTTTGCCGGATCTTCGTCCGATAGTATTTTCCACGATGCAGCGTATATGGTTGTTAAACGGTATATCGTTCTTGCCGCTTCAACCCCAAACAGCCGATACACTTTCTCGCCTGATGTTCTTCCCGCCCACCTGCCGGAACGGGAGCGGTCTTGTGTCGGTGGACGGACAGGTCTTTCATGTTTCCGAGTCCGCTGCGGATTGTTTCGCCTCGACTTTTTCGCGACCGCTTTCTATTTGAAGTCGCCATATCGTTTTTCGTTGCAAAGTTAGTATGCAGACGGGCGCGACCCGATGGTCTTGACCAATGGCGTATCGCACAAATCTTCCTTTATCGGGCTTGCGGTTTGGGGCTTCGCCTCCAAAATAAAGAGTATTTATGCGCTATCCTTGGTGCAGCCCTTTACTGCACCTACTTTTATGCACCGTAAAACTGATTTATTAACTTCAAAAAGCAATCGCAATGAAAAAGATCGAGAACAATTTCGCAGTAACCGGATTCGTGGCAAAAGATGCCGAAGTCCGTCAGTTCACCACCACAAGTGTCGCACGTTTCCCGCTGGCAGTGGCCCGTCAGGAGAAGAACGGCGAAGATACCAAGCGTATATCCGCTTTCATGAACATTGAAGCGTGGCGCAAGAACGAGAATACCGGGTCGTTCGACCAGCTCACCAAGGGCACGCTGCTTACCGTGGAGGGCTATTTTAAACCCGAAGAATGGACCGACAAAGACGGCGTGCTGCACAACCGCATCGTGACGGTTGCAGTCAAATTTTATCCGGCTGTCGATAAAGAGGAGGAAGTTCCTGCGGAACCGGCAAAGAAACCGAAGAAGGGCAAGAAGTAATTCCTGCCTTTTTGAGACAAAGCGGCCCGAAGGCCGCTTTTGTTTTGCTCGTTACCGTTCCGGAACGTCTATACTTTTATACTCCTTCATACTCCACACGAAGAGTCCGCCGTCGTCCATTGATTTTCCCGTGCAAAGTTAAGGCGGTCGGGAACCGGCAAGGCGCGGCTTCATTTGAGGTTAACAACCATCAACTCGCAAGCTCGTCAATACTTGTTCAACACAAATGAAATCGTCCATAGGACTATCCGCTTCCTCCTTGCCTTGTTTCCCTTCTGTCCGCCTTGTGGTCCGCACGTAAAATCAAATCCCGCCGGACGAGGGAAACCCTCCGAAGGCAGGGATAAAAAAACAAAAGTCAAACTTAAAATTCAAGACGTATGAAACAGATGATTTGGTCAAGCTATGACCTGTTGGACGAAACGGCAAAAGAATACTATCAAAATTCACAACGGGAAATATTGGACGATGACTGTTACGAGGTCAGCGATGAAGAATGGGCAGAAGAAGTATATCGCTGGCTGGACGACGAACGGAGCAACCTGAATAAAGAAGTGGACGGCATTATTGTCGTGTTCGGCAACTTGGGATTATGGAACGGCCGGAGACAAGGCTATCAAATATTGGGCAGCACCATTGCCGATATTTTGAAATCCCAGTGCGACGATGCAGAATGGTACGGCGACGGCTATAACATTCGCGGACGGATGGGCCATCATGACGGTACGAACTACACCTTGTATCGTATCGCCAAAGACCGTGATGAAGCGGAGCGTATCGCCGATAAGATTTACAACCGTGAAATCGACGAAGAAGGTTTCCGCCGGAGAACACGTTCCCTCTATCCGTATGTAGCCGCCGTGTACGGCTGGAAAACAAGGCAGCGCAAGCCGGACAAGGCCGCATAAAATGCTGTCCACAAAATACCGCAACGCATCCGCCAGAGATGGTTGCGGTATCCTTTATCGAATGGGCGAAACACAGAACCGTCTCCTTTTATAATCAGCTCCATTCCTTTTTATCACTACTCACGGAGCAATATCCGCCTTTTATACCGACCCCGGTCTTTCGTATATCTCCCGTCTTTTCTTCTTTCCATCACCGGTTTGGTTTTACCAGATGCAAAGGTAGGCCGTCGCACTTGATCCGGTGGCTTGAAGTGCATTTCTTGCAAAATTCTTCCTTACCGGGGTAAGAGTAATTTTCCAAGGAAAGCCACCGTATGAAGTTTTCCCGACAGCCGTGTACCGCATCCGTAAAACCCCAAAGCGGTTCAGGAAGAAAGAACCGACAAAAGGGAAAATAAGTATTAACAATTTCAAAAAACTAAGATTATGCCTAATCATGTGACAAACCGTTTAGAAATAAACGCAGACCGGGAAACAGTACAAAAAGTAATGAATTTCTTAAAAGGTAAAACCGATGATGACAATACGCCTTGTTACATCGACTTCAACAACATCATTCCTATGCCTGAAGAACTGTTGATAGAAAAAAGCAGCAGTGGAGATTTGGGTATGAAATACCTTGAAGCAATGCAGTTGAAGCCATTCTATTTTTTATTGGACGATGATGCTTTGAGAACCATTCAATGGATAGAAGGATTGGCGGAAAAGGACAGAAAAGAAGCGCTGCAACTTGGAGCATCGTATTTGGAAAATCGGAAAAAGTACGGTTATCCCACTTGGTACGAGTGGTCTACCGCCACATGGGGTACAAAATGGAATGCCTATCACCAAGACTTTGAAGAGCCGAACATACTTTGGTTCGATACGGCATGGAATGGAGTGCCACTGCTTATCCAAAAACTTTCCGAGATATTTCCGGATGTGGAATTCCATTACGCCTATGCGGACGAAGACTTAGGTTTCAATACGGGAAGAGGAACAGCCCGCAATGGAGAAATCAACATGACGATACCCGAAGGTAGAAGCAACGAAGCCTTTGAAATCATGTTTTTTGTGAAACCGGGAATGGACGAATATTTTGAACTGACGGACGAAGGTTACAAATGGGTTTCCTAAACATTCGGTACAGATAATGACCGGTGCAGGTTCGGGATACATTGACAATGGATGTGTCCTGAATCCTTTTGCCGGAATTCCCCCTTTATATCTTCATGGCTCTTTCCCTTTTATCGAAACGCGGTCCGTTCCCCTTTGTACCGTGACTATCCAGCCGGAAAGTAATCCTTTTATAACATTTTAGCTTCCCCCGTTTTATCCTCCTTACAGCCGTTTCCCAACACTCCATGCCGAAAGCCCGCTTATTTTTTCTGCAAAGTTCGATTGCCGCTTGTCTGTCCTGTCAAGAACCGCTTACGCTTGCTGTCGAAAAATCTTCCTCCCCGACTTTGTTGGAGAGTGTATTTTTCGCAGCCTTCTTGCCTGGACCGACCGTCAATCCTATAGGCAGAAAAATAATCAACCTTTCGGTACAGGATTGTACCAAAGGGAAAAACAAAAAATAGTTCAAACTTAAAATTTAGAGCGTATGACATTTAAAGAATTTATGCAAGAGAACGGTTATGAGTTACAAACAACCTTTTGGGAAGACTTCTCAATAGCGGACAGATTTGGGTTGGCGGCTGTTTTGGACACTTTCAACCGGGCTTTCAGGGAGTGGAAAGGGGACTATAAGTTCTTGACGGAACTGACATTGGTACTTAACCATAAGATATGGCAATACTATGAAAACAGACCGGATATGGCGGTACTTTACAATACTCTTTGGGAACAAGCCGACCAATACGCCAAAGAGAATCTGAAAGGGAACGAGTTAAGCTATTACTGGGAGGTGACGGATTAAATATATAATACCCTCGCATGATATAAAGAAAAAGAGGCAGTTCTAAAAGCCTCTTTTCTTTATAGGTTAACTTCTAATTCTTTTCCACCAGATAAACAAAAATACGCATTCTGGAGCTGGTGTAAGTATTCTATGCGGTGTCCGCTTACCGTATATTCATTAGCATGAGTGGTAATGTAATATACAGTTTGATCATCCCAGTCTTGTGTAATCTCCATTTCATCATTGTCAAATGTATAATCGTCAAGTTGATTAAAACCGCATTGCAAAACCAATTTTTCAGTAAGTAATATTGGCTGAATGTCTCCATTTGTTTTATACGGAGGTTCTCCCCATTTATAAACAACGGATATATTCTCTTTTCTCAACTTAGGATCATAATCCAATGCACAAACCAAAGATGGTTTACCTTTATAAGCAACGTAATTGCCAACTCTCAATTCTTTAATCATAACAATTCTGTATTATCTTTTAGACTAAAAACTTAATCCCTCTTAAATCGCTAATAGATACAAATCTACAAAATAAAATGAAACTTTTACACGTCCTTTATTTTCCCTCTTTTACGGCATTCAGGAATACTTTTGCCGGTTTGAAGGCGGGGATGGAATGAGCCGGAATCACAATAGTTGTGTTCTTTGATATGTTACGGGCCACCTTCTCTGCCCTTTGCTTGATAATGAAGCTACCGAAACCCCGCAGGAACACTTCGTTCCCGGCAATCATCGCATCTTTTACATTCTCCATGAATGCCTCGACCACGGTCATTACGACCTCTTTCTCTATTCCGGTCTGCTGTGCAATCCGGCTAACAATTTCTGCTTTTGTCATATATAAGAATTAAATAGCAATGTACAAAAATGCAACTTTTTTTGGATAAGTCAAATCTTTGGCCCACCTTTGCGGCGAAATAACGCAAAGGACATTTTATAATCCTCATCGGAGGGCTATGGAAGCCGGATAAGATGACTGGGTAAAACCATCGTCTTATCCGGCTTCCGTCGTTTTCTGCCGGAAGTAAACCATATAATATAAAATACAAAGACGTATGAAAGAAAAAGTGATTGATTTTGGGAATGAGAGAGTTTCCGTTCTGTTTAAGAAACTGTTTTTCCCCACTCTGTTGGGAATGTTGAGTATGTCGGCGGTAACGACTATCGACGGGATTTTCGTGGGACACGGCGTGGGCAGCGACGGGATTGCAGCTGTAAATATCTGCGTCCCTCTACTGATGTCACTCATGGGTGTTGGACTGATGATGGGGGCAGGTTGTTCCGTAATCGCTTCCATTTACTTGTCGAAAGGAAAAACCGTTTTGGCACGTGCGACCATCACCCAAGCCATGCTTTTCGTGACGCTCATATCCGTAACCGTCGGAGGATTCATTCTGGCGTTTCCCGAAGAAACCGCCCGTATGCTTGGCTCGTCGGAGCATTTGCTGCCGCTGGTTGTCGATTATCTGGTCTGGTTTTCCCCGTCTCTGCTGTTCGAGTTGTGGATTGCCGTCGCCTTGTTTGCCATGCGCCTGGACGGCGCTCCGAAACTCGCCATGTGGTGCAGCATCATAGCCGCAGCGGTGAATGTCGTTCTCGACTGGCTGTTCATCTTCCCGCTGGGCTGGGGAGTGATGGGGGCGGCATTTGCTACCTCCCTGAGTTGTTTGGCCGGGGCAGCGGTGGCGATGGGTTACTTGTTGTTCTATGCCCGTGACACTCGTTTGCATTCTCTTCGTCCGGGTAGAAAAAAGATTTTATTCTTCTTCCATGATATAGGAATGCAGTGTAAGATAGGATCATCCGCCTTGTTAGGCGAATTGACAATGGCGATATTGCTGTTCATCGGCAACCAGGTATTCATGCGCCATTTGGGAGATGACGGAGTAGGTGCTTTCGGAGTAAGCTGTTATTATCTCCCGTTCGTCTTCATGATAGGTAACGCCATTGCCCAATCTGCCCAGCCTATTATCAGTTACAATTTCGGCACAGGAAGCACGGAAAGAGTTCGTTCCGCCTTACGCGTTTCCGTGTTTGCGGCATTAGTTTGCGGAGTCATTTCTACTGCCGCCTTTATCCTGTTTCCTGAATTGCTTGTCGGACTATTCTTGCGCATTGACAATACTGCCGCACGCATAGCGATAGAAGGATTCCCTTATTATGGCACGGGGTTCATCTTCTTTATTTTGAACCTCTCCATTATCGGATATTATCAGAGCATGGAACAAGTAAAGCCGGCCATCACATTTGCTGTCTTGCGCGGACTTGTTTTTCTGGTTCCGTGCTTCATGGCATTACCTGCCATAATGGGAGTAAAAGGAATTTGGCTCGCCTTACCGTTGTCTGAAATTCTGACGACTTTAGTGATTGTCGTTACATTTTGGATATATTCCCGGCAACGTGCCATAATTTGCAGGTAATTTTTTCGGATTTAGGTTCCATGTAAAATGCCGCTATCAAAAAAGTTTAAAGATTGGTAGCGGCATTCTGAGCAGTTATCCGGAATAAAAATTCCGCCAAATGCATGATGTATTAATAAACATTAATGGGTCGTAAGCAATAATTCGTTATCAAAACTGTACATTTGCATAGCATATTATATACATATAACAATAAATATATTATAATTTATGGATAAATACATCATTGGCGAGAACGCTGGTAAAGTTTGGCGTTTATTGAATAGTGACCATCTCCGTAAATGGGAATTTTCAGAGATAAAGAAAATTACAGGGATGGATGATGCCGAGTTGGGTAGTGCTATTGGCTGGTTGGCCCGTGAAGATAAGGTACAATTCGAACTTGAACATCATAACAGTAAGGACGAAAAGGCATACTTGTATCTTATGTTGAATGTATATATTTGACTCCTTCCTATAATGCTGAAAAAAGAAAGAAACCATGCTGATGAAAAACATGATTTCTTTCTTTTCGTTTGGTATAGAACACAATGACGGGACACTTCCATCAATGAGAGACCGAGTTGGAGAAGACATTGATGACGACCACTCCGGCAATAATCAGGACCAGCCCGATGATGGCAGCCAGGTCGAGGTGCTGTTTGAAAACGAAAAAGCCGATAAGCGCGATAAGAATGATACCCACTCCCGACCAAATGGCGTAAGCTATGCCTACCGGAATGCTCTTCAGTACGACACTCAAGCAATAGAAAGCCGCCGCGTACCCCAGAACGGTCAATACGGACGGAACGAGTTTGGTAAACTGTTCGCTCTGTTTCAAGAAAGAAGTGGCTACAGTTTCAAAAACGATAGCCAAAAACAAGATAAGGTAAGTTTTCATTTATCTACATTCATCTTTTGATTTATACGAATCATATTCCGACTCCTGACACGAAAGAACCGGCAAGACAATGCCGCCGTTGCCTCATACGTGTTACTGGTCACGCCGGTAGTCGCTCTTGCTAAAACCGCCGAACACCGCTTTCAGAAGTTTACCCACTACCCAGAACACAACGATTATCAATATTACTTCCATACTACGTTTTTATTTAACCTGTATTAATAAATTAAACATCTGCTGTTTGTTACCAAGAGTGCGAATCCCTTTCAATCTTGTTTTCCGACAGTTAAACCGTTTATAAGCGGTAGTTGCCGCCGCCCTTTTCGTTTTACGGGTTATTCTTCCGCCGGACTGTCGTCCTTTTTCTTTTTCCGGGTTCCCAAGGGGCCGCTGAATTTCCCCCTGTTGAGTTTTACCCCATGCCTGTGGAGCACGCTGAATACCGAACTCCGACTGCTGTACCCGCTTACCGCCATGATGTCCTCGAATGAATGGCCGTTGACATACATGTCAACAATAGTATTTTCCTTGTCGGCCTTATCCATAGCCTTCATCGTTTTCTTCGGAATCTTCGCGTTCTGTTGCAGGTTCAAGACACGTGCGGACGAATATCGCAGTATCGCCACCTCTTCGGGAAGCGCCCCGAACATCTCCAGCACATCGGCAACCGTCGTTTCGGGAAACAGTTTACCCCGTGAGTCGATCCGGTCATGGATGGATATGATGCGTACCACCTTGATACGGCACAACTCAATGAAAGCCGACAGTTCGCGCGACCCTCGGAGGGCATTGCTGAATTTGGCCACCACTACCTCGTCACCCCTTTCGAGGCTCGCCACAAGCTGTTTCCATTTAGGCCGTAGCGCCTCGCTTTCGACCGGTTCCTCTATCACTTGTACACAGCCGTACTTCTGCATCCATTCTTTGTCAGCCTCGAACCCGTCGTAACGATCCGCCTTAAATATGTAACCTACTTTTGCCATCTCATTGTACACTTCTATGATAACAAGTACAAATATAACAGTTTTATTTTAAACTAAACCATACTTTGAACGGAAAATCGAATAAAGCACTTAAATCTCCCGTTTTTTTCACTTGTTTTCATTGAAAATCAAACTATTAAGTGTAATGTTAAAAATAGCTTATAAAACAAATTTCAACACTTGCCATCTTGAAAATAATACTTAGATTTGCGCTGTAAAATTCAAAATTGAACAATGAATAGTAGAAAATCATACTTAAAAATCATACTTCCCATTGCTGGACTTTCTGCCGCTTCGATTGCCGTTTTCACATTCCCGTCATGCGACAGTCCGAACGGCAAATCACTGGCGGAACCCCAAGACACGCCTGCCGGTCTGTACAGAGAGTACCTCTCCGAGATACGCAAGTCCCAAGAACTTTCCTTTGAAGAGCTGACTGTATGTATCGGGGAATGGCAAACCTTGAAAGATTCCGTGGCTGCAGCCATTCGGCAGGACACGGCCCGTCAGGCCCATTCCGGCACACGGGAAGAATGTCGTCTGTTACACGACTCCATTTGCTCGGAACTTTCCCGGTTGGCCCTGTCGAAACCGCGCACCTACAAGGAAGTGTTGAGCTTAAAAGAGCGGTTCTCTCCCTATGCCGGAGACGTGGAACTACACCGTTCCGCCGAGGAGATCCGCCCGTTTTTCGCAGCGCTGGATAAACGGCCTGCCTACCGTGGCAACAAGGAGCAAACGCTGTCGGCATATCGTAAGTTGCTTGCCGGAACCCTGAACAACGGCATACACGACAGTCGTGACCTCAAGAGATTCATCGAGAAAGAAGACGCCGTTTTTCGCGCTTTTCTGTCCGGTCTGCACGATTCCGGCAGTGCAAACATGGCCGACATTACCCGCGACACGGAGAAGTGCTGTTCCGAGGTGTTTCTCGCTGCCGGACGCAAAGAGATTACCTACAAGGAGGCCCTGATATACATGGCCCTGCGTGCCGACCGCCGACTGATACAGAACGTGCGTACCTGTCTCGACGACATACATCGGGGCGAAATCGCGACACCCGAACAGGCGCACGCCTACATCTGGATGATACTCCAGCCCTACGCTTCCTTGGACGGCCTCTGTATGACGCTTCTTTCCCCAGAGGATAAGAAAGCCCTCGACCGGATTGCGACCGAAACACCCGGCGCTTTCGAGACACTGCGTAAAATCCTGTCGTCAGAGAACAACCGGTTGGACGAGCTGCCCGGTATGCTCATGGAGATATTCATCGCCTCTTTGTAAAAGCCTATTCATAAAATAAACGATATATGATTATGTTACGACACTTTCTGGATGACTTCATGTCGTTCGTACCCCTGCAAATGCCGCAGCTTCTCAATGTGGCGACAATGGAGGAGCCGCAGTTTTACGGCGACTACGTTCTGCTCACGTTCCCGTTGCGGGACCCCTATGATTTGGAGGAGGTCATGGACATATTCGAGGACGACATGGAGCTGATCACGCTCTACCACCATGTGCCGGTCGGATTGGAAAAATCCGGTCATAGCACCTGTGCCTACTCCAATCCCGCTTTCGGACAAATGTTCAAGATGAACGCCCGGACAGACGCGGACGGTAAGGTAAACCGCGTCATCGCGACCGTTTACGATTCGTTGGAACTGATGTACGGCGACCTGTCTCTCGACTTGAAACTCCACACCGGAAACGGCAGCTTCAAGTACAAGAAGGAGCTGGAAGACGTGCTGTTGGATTTCATGTAAAACAGTTCCTATGCGAAACACGATATATCGCCAGATGATTTTCTGCATCGACACATACCGCACATGGATAGAGGTGGCCGATGACAACCTCTACAAGGAGCACGTCATTCCGAGGAACAACCGGACCGATTTCCTGGTTTCCCGCACGCTGGTACTGCGTGCTTGCAAACCGCATGGCACATACGACCGGGGCATGACGTGGACGATTCCGGAGCATGATCTGGACGCGGCACTGGCTACATACCGCAAGCAGAACGGCATATTCAAGTCCCGGATGAAGAAAGGCGCATCGTCCCTGACAGCTGAAGACACCGAGAACATTATCCGCTTGGCCACCCACGGGATTGTCCGCTTGGAACTCGTGGTACGGCCCGTTCACATACCTTCAAAACCCTATTACCTGTTATGACTTGGATTATATTACAGTTTGTGTTTCTTGCAATGCCTGTCGTCCTTCCGGCACTGTTGTACAGGAGCAGACGTTACTTCATGGCAAAATTCTACGATAAAATGATATGGAGCGAAAAGGCCCGCAGGTTGTACACCCATGTGCTGCTTATCGTATTGCTCCTCTTCCATTATGTCTATACGAGCGGACACCCCGGCGAGTTCGGTGTTGTGCCATCCACCATTGTGTGTGCCGCATGGGCCTCTTTCCGGCGGGCGGACCGATGGATGCGCTGTTTGCTCGACCGGCCGAAACGTTTCGTCTGGTTTGCGCTCTTGGCATTGGTCATCGGCTTCGTGCCGCATCTGTACACGATGTCCGTAACCATCGCCTTTATTCTTTTGGCTGCCCTGTTCTACCCGTCGGCAAGGGTCATGTCCGAAAGGACAGACATGCGCAAATTCCTCGAATGGCTGGAATATCCCGGAGCATTAGCCGACAGTTATCATAGTATCATCACGCAAGACTGCCATGATAATGCGGATAATGGCAGTCCATACAATCCGCACGATATGAATCATCAAAAACAGAACGAAAATGAGAAATAGAAATGAAGCACCCGCCACCATACTGGCCAACACGGAAGTGTTCGACTATCTGAAAGAAAAAGTCGGCGAGCGGAAAACAAGAACAGAAGCCTACTGCGACCTGTTGGATAAATCGCTGGCAGGTTTCGTCTCCCCGTTTTTAAGGAAACAAGACTACGACCTCGGTCCCTGCCAGTGCCATGTGACCGTTTCCGACCTTGCATCCGAGTGGCATTGGCACCGCGCCACCGTCCGCTCGTTTCTGGACACGCTCGAAGCATTCGGGCAGTTGGAACGTATCCGGCTGGCGAAAAGCGTCATCATTACCATGCACCTGCGAATCGGCACGCCTGACATGCCGGACAGTGGGCAGAAAGAAACGGACTTTGCCACAAGAATACAAGGAATATTGTACGATTGGGTGATTGGCAAAGCAACTTCTTTCGATGTCGGCAAATCATGCGGACAAATCATGCGTCAGACCTTGGCGGAGATAACCGGACAGGACAGCCGGGCCTATCCGGACAACCATTCCGGCACGACATCCGTGCATACCCTCCGATCAGAAGAACAATTGCGTGAGACCGTTTTGGAGTGTATCGCCCATGCCGCCCTATGGCGGGTTCTGCGCAAGTCGAGATTCGACGACGGCTCACCGCTCGTGCAGTTCTTCCGGTCCGATCTCGGTGGGGAATGGGCGGCGTTCATCGAAGCCTCGAAAGAGCTTGCAGAGCTTGTTATCGACGGAAAGCCGGATGGAACGGATTTCGGTATGGACGAAGAGACGGAACGCCTCGAATCGCTTCGTAAACCCTTTCTATCGCTTTTAGCGAAGGCGCAGGAAGAAAGTTGAACAGGGATTCGCAGACAAAGATTGTATAACCACGGGCAATTCTCCCCGGTTCAGGTTCAAATATCCTTCCAGTTATAGCAGGCATCCGGGCTTGCCCGTCTGCCACTGAACAAAGGGAAGGGGGAGCCTAATACCCCGACCGACATTCGTCGGTGGGAAGGGTGTCCGTACAAGCAGCAAGCTGGGGACACGGGGGATTGTCCGAAATAACACGGAAGCAGTATGGCAAATGCAAAACAGGTTCTTGACGTTCAAGTGTCGAAAGGAATCACCGCCGCCCAAGGCAACGAACATCTGCGCAATCGCAGCAAAGAGGCAGAGAAGTACGCCATGAGTAAGGGCAACTACGATCCCACTCGCAAACATCTGAACTTCGAGATTGCGTCCGGAGGCAAGATACGCCCTATTGACACGAGCCGTAATATCCCGGAACGGATGGCGGACATATTGGGCCGTCGCGGAATAAAGGACCCCAACGAGGGACTGATCGAACCGAAATACCGCACGGTGGTAAACATCATCTTTGGAGGTTCGCGGGAGCGGATGCACGAACTCGCATTCGGTACGCAGAAGGTGGATTTTGAAAAAGGTGCGGACAATACCAGCATCAAAAGGAAGAGCGACATCGAACGTTGGGCAAAGGATGTCTATTCATTCGTTTGTGGCAGATACGGAGAGCAGAATGTTGCCGCCTTCATTGTACACCTCGACGAGTTGAATCCGCACGTGCATTGCACGCTTCTGCCAATCAAAGACGGGAAGTTTGCGTACAAGGAGATATTCGCCGGAAAGGACAAGTTCGAATATAGTGCGAGAATGAAACAGCTCCATACGGACTTTTTCGCCGAGGTCAACACGAAATGGGGAATGGCGAGAGGCCGGAGCGTCGCCGAGACCGGCGCACGGCACAGGACGACGGAAGAATACCGCCGTATGCTCTCGGAAGAGTGTACAACTATCGAGGAGAATATTGACCGCCACCAAAAAGTGCTTTCCGATCTTCATTCGGATATACGGCTGGCAGAGCGCAGGGTAAAGGGTCTCACTTCAATGGTGGAAAACCTGCGACGAGAGAAATCCGAAAAGGAGGCCCAACTGGCAGCACTCGAAAATGACATGAACTCCCGAAAAGACGATGCCTTGGCCATATCCGCCGAGAAAGAGAAACTCGAAAAAGAACTGGTCGCTATCCAAGGGAAACTGGCAGACAAACAGGAGAAGTTACAGACTGCCGACCGACAGCTTTCCGACCTCAAAGAGAATATGGATGCCATTCAGGAACGCACGGAACAGCTTAAGGAAGAAGCCTACGAATACACCCGTGATGTACATTCCAAAGTGGACAGCCTGCTCAAGGATGCCATGCTGGAAAACATGGTCGATGAGTGGCGGGAACTGTCGGCACGTATGAAGCCCTCCGAACGGCAACTGTTCGATGGCACCCTCGTGCGCTCCGTGGCAGAACAAGGCACGGAAGTCATGCACTGCGCCACACTGTTGTTCCTCGGCATGGTCGATGATGCCACTACATTTGCCGAAACACGTGGCGGAGGTGGTGGCGGCAGTGACCTCAAATGGGGACGCGATGACGACGAGGACAACCGGGCATGGGCGCTCCGCTGCATGAGAATGGCGAGCCGCATGATGCGTCCGGCCATCGGCAAAAAGCCCAAACGATAAATGGCAAAGATTGCCTGAAAACTGAATAGATTACAATTAAAAAATTGGAATTATGACAAAGAATATCATCTTTATCTTTGCGGCGTTCTGTACGCTGCAAGCCCGTGCGGATGTACAACCCACGGAGAAGGATACTGTACGCTGCATGTTCCGTTACGATGACACTGAACTGCTGCAGCCGTTACAGCCCTCATATCTTGACGGAGTGGTCGTCCCGGCACGGGGAAACGGCAACTGGTTCGTCAGTATCGCCGGAGGCACGACGGCCTTTCTCGGCACCCCGCTTGGCTGCGAAGACCTGTTCGGGAGGTTGAAACCCTCGTATAGCCTTGCCATTGGCAAGTGGTTCACCCCGTGGGTAGGCGCACGCATAAATTATAGCGGCTTGCAGTTCAAGGACGGTACGCTGGCCGTGCAGGAATACCACCACCTCCATGCGGATCTGCTATGGAATGTGCTCGGCGGCAGTTATTCCCGTCAGGAACAGGTACGCTGGCATCTGGCTCCCTTTGCCGGTATCGGGCTGCTGCATCATGCGACCAACGGGCATAACCCGTTTGCAGTCTCTTATGGTATACAGGGGCAGTACCGGATTTCCAAAAGGGTAAGCGCCCTCGTGGAACTCTCCGGCGCAACCACTTTCCAAGATTTCGACGGGTATGGTAAGGAGAACCGTTTTGGTGACCACATGTTATCGCTTACCGCCGGATTTTCTTTTCATATCGGCAGGGTCGGTTGGAAACGCGCCATAGACCCAAGTCCTTATATCCGCCGCGATCAGTGGCTTGTCGAGCGCGTAAATGCTTTGTCGGAAGAGAACCGTCTTTATGCAGGGCAGCATGACAGAGACCGACGGACACTCGCTGAGCTGAAAAAGATTCTGGAAATCGAAGGATTGCTCGACAAGTACAGCCATCTTTTTGATGACGACGATGCATTCGACGGCAACCGTTATCCCAAAAACAATTACAGCGGTCTGAACTCGCTTCAAGCGAGACTTAAGAACCGGAAGTGGGACGGGAAATCTCCCTTGGATGGGAAGGGTACACAATCTGCCGACACAATTCCCCTTTGTGCGGGTCAAGACACACTCTGTATGCAATATTTGGCTCGTATGCAGAACGGAAAAGAGTGTATCGGCTCACCCGTGTATTTCTTCTTCCAACTCAATACGGCGCGTCTCACGGATACCTCCCAGACGCTTAATCTCGACGAGTTGGCAAGAGTAGCGAAGAAGTACGGGTTATCGGTAAGCGTCATTGGTGCAGCTGACAGTATGACCGGAACAGCATCCGTAAACAATGTCTTGAGTGCATCAAGAGCCGATTATATCGCTGAAGAATTAATCAAACGTGGGGTGTCGGGCGACAAGATAACCAAAACTCACCAAGGCGGCATTTCCGATTATGCGCCCAATGAGGCCAACCGCCATACAAAGGTTATGCTGCATCTCAAATAATACTTTTTGTTCATACGATATAAAAACATTTTTTTTCGTTTATGGAGAGCCTGTCTGTGAAGATCGGCTCTCTTTTTAAACGGAAATCTGACTGTTTGATATTTTCTAATCGGTAACGAACATCGTAATTATTTATTATATACTATCTTTGCATTCAGTCTTTTACCGGTATAATTCATGAACATGCAAAACTCTTATCTGACCTCGAAGCCGCACTACGAGATTCTGGACGGACTGCGCGGTGTGGCGGCTGCTATGGTAGTGGCCTTTCATCTGCTGGAAGCGCATTCCGGCGGCAACCATCTGAACCAGATTATCAATCATGGCTATCTGGCAGTCGATTTCTTCTTCATGCTTTCGGGTTTCGTCATCGGCTACGCATACGATGACCGTTGGAACCGGATGAGCACGGGAACCTTCTTCAAGCGTCGTCTTATCCGGCTACAGCCTATGGTGATCATGGGGAGTATCGTGGGAGCCGCGCTCTTTTGGTTTCAGGATGCCCCCTGTTATCCGGCAATGGAGGGCGTGTCCGCCGGTGCGGTGCTGCTGGTCATGCTGCTGGGTTGTACGTTACTGCCTCTGCCGCTGAAGTGGGACGTCCGGGGATGGATGGAAATGCACCCGCTGAACGGGCCGGCATGGTCGCTTTACTACGAATACATCGGCAACATATTGTACGCCTTGTTCATCCGCAAGTTCAGCAAGACGGCATTGACTGTCCTCGTGGCGATAGCGGCGTGCTTCACGGTACACCGCTGCCTTACCGCACCTGCCGGCGACATCGTGGGCGGATGGGCTTTGAACTGGGAACAGCAGTACGTGGGACTGGTCCGGCTGATGTACCCCTTCTTTGGCGGACTGCTCCTGTCCCGGCTTGGCTGGCTGATACGCACCCGCAAGAATGCTTTTGGGTGGTGCAGCCTGATGATAATCGCCGTGCTTTCCGCGCCCCGTATCGGTGGGGAGGACGGGTATTGGATGAACGGGCTTTACGAGGCTTTCTGCATCATCTGCATTTTCCCGGTTATCGTCTCGATGGGAGCGGGAGGCAGGATAACGGGCAAACGCTCCGCTGCCGTATGCAAGTTTCTGGGCGACATATCCTATCCCGTCTATATCACCCACTATCCGCTGGTCTATATTTATACGGCATGGGCGTTCAACCGTCAGGCGACACTTGCCGAAGGCCTTCCTTACATGCTGCTCACGTTCGTCGGGGCGTTCGCGCTTGCCTATGCCTGCCTGAAGTGCTATGATCTCCCGGTGCGCAAATGGCTCACGGAACGTTTCTTGAAGAAGAAATAAAAAGCGGTAAAGAAATCCTATATTTATTATCGTATTTCTGTCGGATGACAGATAAAGTTCCGACGCCGAAGGTGTTTTGCGGACGACACAATCAGATAACGCGAACCCAAATGTCTATTACTGTTTCGCTGATAGAAGAAAAGCCCCTTGATGCCTTTGCCATAGGTTTGAGGGGCTTTTGGGGAGGCTACAAACCTCTTTTTGTTGAATAGGTTCTTTTGATATTGTCACACCTTTTTCTATCCCGACCGACGTATAAAACGTGCGTGTGCATGTCGGTTGTACAGGCCAAAGACATACCGGGAGAATAAAAACAGCACTGCCCGCCTGTAGAGGGGTTTCCTACAGACGGGCAGTGAGTAAGACACGGAATTAAAGTTTGGCGGTTGTCACTGGATAGTTACGCCACTGGGCGGTACGTAGGCTGCACGGATGCGGAGAGGTCTATTGATGCGGGGTGCTTTACCGGTAGTGCCGTTATCATTCGTGTATATATCGTCCCAATCACTTTCTGCATAACCACCGTCTGGCAGGGCCTTGGTGGCACGGGCATAGCTGGTGCTCTCTGGATAGATATACGCAGGCCATATTCCTGTTCTATCTTTTGCTGCCGCCGATGACCAGTAGAAATTGTTCTGGAACTCCGTGTATGTATTGTAATAAGAGGTAAGAATACTTTCCAGTTGGGAGATACCGGGCAGGAACCAACCGGAAGAATTGCTCATGCCCTGTACGGCTCCATTGGCATTGCGCTTGTTCTTGTTATAGCAATATTCCGCCGCTGAGCGGGGTTTTTCGTTCAGGTTCATTTCTGATTGTCCAGCTTGGGTAATAATGCGCCGGGTAGCTGCCGCCCCATGTTTGTTTCCTTCCGTCCATTCGTTATTTAGCGGACCTCCGATGTATTCACCATTACAACCCCATTCCAAACCGTCATAGATATAATCCCCTTCAAACTCGTTCAGGGGGTCGTAATGGGATATATATTCCTCATAGGCTTCCACGTAGATAGTGCCTTGAAGTCTGCCTTCATAATACCACTGTACCGGCAACAGACCGTGCTGTACGATTTCAATGGTACGGGTACGTGGCGTCTGCGTGTTGTTGTCGGTGTACGAGATGTTGACGGTGGCGGTGCGGTCTTTCGTGCTTAGGTTTTCGTCCAAGTAGAAATAGATGCGGTCACGGCTCCTGCTGATGGTGTATTCGGTGTTTTGGGCAAGGGTGTTGGTCACCAAGTCCGTGGTGAAGTATTTGCGTTTGCCGTTTCCCGCAGTCCATTTCTGTCCGGTCGCCAAATGGGTATCTGTACTCATGTCGGCAGAGAGTGTTCCATTCTCCATATTTTCGGCTGGCACACGTTCCATGCGTATCCAAGTGTGACTTTCCGGGTCGGCTATGCTGACTTTCATCTTTGGATTCTCATCTTCCTCGAAGAGGTACACGTCCAAAGGTGTGATACAGAAGTGGGCGTCGTGGTCACGCTCGCGCAGCATGGACAGGTAGAACGGGTTGTTCTGCTCGGTGATGTTGACGCGGGCATCGAAGGTGATGTGGTCCGGGTTGTTGCCCACATGGGTCAGTCCGCTGATGACGATGTTGTTGGCGTAGTGCCTGTTGCGTATCACCTTGAAGTCATTCACCGGGTTGCCTCCGAGATAGAAGGTATATTCGGCCTCGATGGTGGTGTTATCCTGATTTGCGGGCAGGGAGGGGTCGCCGTTATAGGTAGTGTAGTAGGCTCTCATCTTGAAATAGGTAGCCTTACTGTTTTCGCCTACAAGTCTCGGCTTCCACCGCTGCTTGTCAACATCGTCCTCTACTCCAGCCGGATACTGATAGTTTTCCGGATCTTCGTCCGGTTCAATCATGTTCTCGAACATGTAGAAGGTCAGGGAGGCGGCCCCGCCGTGGTTGTAAACGACGGCATCGCTCTGTATGTTTTCTACATTGCGGTATGGCTCATCGGTAGTCAGGCTGGTCTGGCCATCGGCAGGCTCGGTCAGGGGTACGGCGGTAGGCATGTTGTACACGCCCCATTCCGCAATGGAAAGGCGGGGCAGTTGTCCGCTCTCGTCCGAGTGGTCGGAATCGATACTGATGTTGATGTCGATGCGGGCCATCAGTGCCTTGAGCTGCATCGTGAGGCTTCCCTTCTCGGTGAGGTTCACGGTCGCGCTCTTGCCCGCCATCGGCATTCCCGTGCTGGGCAGGGTCGTGATGTCATCGCGGGTGTTAGGAGTATAATTGGCAGGATCGTACACGAACGCTTCGAGCAGCTCCTTGGGCTTTTTCCCGTCTTTGCTATATTGGGGGAAATTATCGGGATAACCGTCGCCGTTGGCATCAGTTACCACCTCCGGAGTCACGTTGGCCAAAGCGTAGATGGTAGTTTTTTTTGCGAGTGCCGGATCTTTAAACACGTCCGTAGGAATGCTGACATTGGTCGTATTCGCCGACGGAGCCATATACGGCGAGAATACTTTCGTGTTGCTCGATTCCAGATAGTCGCCGTTTTCGTCGAAGAAGAACAGGTAGAGCTGGTTGATGCGCTTCTCCTTGTCGTCCTTGGCGATGGCCGAGCGGGTGACGACTTGCTGCGGCAGCATGTTCTGGCAGACGGCCTCGATGGTGAATCCGTCGCCGGGCGGAACGGTACCGCCGCCAAAGTCCTCCTCCGTGGTGCAGGCTGCCGGCAAGAGCATGGAGGCCACCGGCAGGAAATAATAAAGTATCTTTTTCATCTTTATGCTGTTTTCGGTTGTTGTTTTATTGGATAGAGACGTCGCTGTCGCCCCCGTCTTCCCAGAACTCGTTATCGGCGGCAATAAAGTTCAGCGCGAAGGTTTCGCCCACGAAGTTGAGCTGCGCCGTATAGCGGACACCCGCACGGGGCTGGAACTGTGTCGGACGTTCGGCTGTAGCGGTCTTATCCGCCCCTTTGTAGGTATATTCGACGGAAACCTCCACGTCCTTGCCGAAATAAGTGCCGTCCGTGGCGTTGCTCAACAGAAGCAGGTGCTTGTCGCCTATCGGGCTGACGGAACTGTTGGGAGCTACTGCAAGCCCTGTCTCGTTGTTATATATCTCGTATGTGCCGGGATAGGTGCCGCTGTAGGTGTAGAATCCCTCTTCGTTGGTATTCTTGCTGAAATCGATGGTAATCGAGCGGGTGAAGTGGCCCGACAAGGTAACACGCTTGACGGTAACAGTTTCCTTCTTTTCATCTCCGTAATTGTAGTTGTTCACGGCGAAGCCCAAGCCCGTCATGATGTGGCTGAAATTGAAGCCCACGTTCCCCGTGGTACGCAGGTGGTTATAGACGACGGAAACCATCGCGTCGGGTGTCTGCATGTCGTTCAACGTGGTAGTCGCTACATCGCCCGTCTCGCCGAACGGCATGGTGAACGTCAGTTTCGGCACGCCCCGTGTGGTGGCGCTGGCGGGACTTTCCACTGTAAAACCGTCCTTCGGGTAATAGGCGAAAAAGGTGTACCGATAGCTGTCGGGGGAGGTCGCCGCCGGATTTTCCGTCGTGTTGTACCATTTTCGCGGGCCGCCACTGTTATTATAGTCATAAGTGCAGGCCGAGCCGTTGTAGGTGACGGCTTGATTGAAGAACACGTCGGGGAAGGCGTTGCCGCTCTTGTTACCCCAGTTCGCGCTGCCCGATGCCCAGTCCTTTTCGGTGTTACTGCCACGCTGATAAGGCACGCAGTAGCCCAGTACGCCGAACGTGCCGCCGGTGGGGAATGCGTCGTGGAACGTGCTCCGGGTGAGTTTCTCCACGGTAATGACCGGGGCGGCAAAGTGGATGGCGTCGGGACTGTCGGCTTCGGGCTGCGCCCATTCCTCCTGCTGGCAGGCGGAGCAGAGAAGCAGGAGAGCCGGAAGTATGTATCGTTGCTTCATTTGGATGTTCATTTTATCGTCAAGTTACAGATAGCTTATAATTGGGTTATTGGGTCACGTCGATGGTTACGTTCCCGCCTATGGCGTCGCTCCATGCGTTGACCGTGGGCGGGTCGAACACGATATAGCCTCCGCCGGTGAGGGTGAACGAGTAACGGTAATGGTTCGCCGCCTCCCACATGCTCACGGTGGTGGCAGGCAAGGTGTAGGAAGCGGTCTTTCCCCTCTCGGCATCGGTATCGTAGGTGACAGTCAGTTTCACCCCGTCCGTGAGCGATTGCGGAATGAGTAGCAGGTCGCCCGACACGTCCGCATTTCCGGCTGGAGTTACGGAAGTCTCTTTCTCCACGCTGACGGTTCCCTCTGCCGTGTTGCTCCACAGGGGTTCCTTGCCGCTGTCGTAATCTCCCTTGACATCCAGCCCCTCAAGGGAGATGGAATGTACCGTGGCGTTGCCACCCTCACTGCGTGCCGCAAAGGTGATGCGTGCCAGCAAATGTTGGAATTTGAGGGCTACCGGACCGGGAGGCTCTGTCTGGCCTGCCATGACGGAGATACCCGTCTTTTTCGCCGTCATCAGGTCGTGTCCTTTCGTGGCGTCGAAGCCCTTGACGGTAAATGTGCCGTCCGTGCAGGTGGCGGAGGACACGGCATCGCCCAGCGTTTCCACAGACGGATAAAGGGCGTAGAAGTCGTAGGTATTACCGGGGAGCCAGTATCTCGTGCCCTCGTAACCCCACATGCCGGAAACGTATGTCACTTTTTCGGCGTTAAACACGCTCGTGGCCGTACCGCCCGTTCCGTCGGTGTAGTTCCCCCATACGCTGAACGAGTTTCCATCGGTCAACATTCCGTCCGCGTCGTCGATGGCGGCCCGTGTCACGGCGGGACCGGCAAAACGGATCGCCCCGCTGTTGCCGCTTGTTTCCATGTCCGGGCCCGTGCTTTCCGTACAGGCTCCCAGCAGGCAGGCGACAGCCGGTATGAACAAGGTTTTGAATAGGTTGTTATTCATAATCATACATTGTTTCTTTATATCCGGTTATTTCTGACGCTACCGGTAGCGTAAATAAGGAGCAACACTCCCGTTAGTGGCTATGAGGGGACATTCAACCCCTCATAGCCTGATGTGATGTCTTTTCGGCTATTGATGCAAGCGATTACTCTCCGGCGTTTTCCGGGGTTACATCACTATTTGATGCGTCAGCCCATTCATCTACATCAATAACTTTGAACTCAATTACCTGCTCCTTCAACTCCGGATCAATCGTGCTACCGTTGATTTCTACTGTATAGTTATATTTGAAACCTTCAGTCCATTGGTTCTGTACTGTGCCGCTAACATCGCCTTTATATGCCAATTTTCCTTTGAACTGATTTTCACTTAATTGTTTATTTGCTGCATCATAGAAAGTTGCGGTAAAGGTTACTTCCAGATTTTCGTTGCTTTGTGGAATGACAAAGCAGGTCGTAGTGTGGGTAGCGTCCTTAAATTCTTCGGCAATATCCCCTAATGCTCCGAAATCATAGTCCTCTGTTGAAACACTTTGAGTAGTCCAATTGATATCTGGTTTCCCGCTTTCGGCATAAGTCGCTGTAACATTAGTTGTTTTTACTGCATTCACCTTGATGTCGGAGATTTTCATGGTGTAGTCATAAGCGTCCGTGTTCTTGAACGTGAACTTCACCTGCGACAACATATGGTAGAAAGATAAGTTTACCGGACCATTATTAGCTTCTTTTGCAGTCACCTCTTGGGGTATAGCCACAATCAAATCTTTCGTATTGTCTACCGAGTAATTTGGGAATGTCAACACTCGAGAGGTTGCATTAAACTCTGCATTCTCAATTTTATTACCACCATTGGAGTAAGCGCCAAAACGGTACTTCTTGCCATTTATCCAATAAGCAGTCTGTGTGGGATTCCAAACCGTCCCCTCCGCTCCTACAGTGCCTCCGTCTACCTGAACATTGGTATATACGGAAGTCCATGAATCATCATAGTTTCCGAATACGAAGAACTTCTGAAGATTCTGCTCCGTTGTTTCAGTCACACTACTTCTCGTTGAATGGTTCACGAAAGTTCCGAACTGGATCGCCCGGCTCTGCGGCATATCCACAACTTCTTCGTTCGTACAGCTTGCCAGTGCTGCTACAGCCACTCCAAGCACAAAAAAACTTTTCTTCATAAGATGTAAAAAATTAAATTAAAAATTTGGTTATTTAGTACCTGTTGTTTTATTCGTTTCAGTCAATGGGCAGCGGTATGTCCACCCATTCTCCCCAGCCGTCCACATCTACGTCAAAGCTGCCTCCGCCTTCCAGCCCCTCGTCGTTGGAAATCGACAGCCCGCTCACGACGATAACGCCACCCCGTGGTTGTCCTTTCACTTGGTCTGTGACATCGAACTCGAAGGTCTTGAACTTGCCGTTCACCATTCTCACCTCCAAGTTCAGGCTGTACCTTCGCCCGTCCGTACCGTTTCGTCCGTAATGTTCACCCGGATAGTCGGGTACGCCGAACGACTGTACCAGCGCTTCCGCTCCGTAATCTTCCAGCGTACAGTCGAACATTACCGTGGCTGCGGTTTCTCCGGTATGCCCATCGTTCAGATAGACCGTTTCGGCCATGCCTGCCAAGGCTCCGCGTGCCAAGGCCACGTATTGTTGTCCGCTTTCGAACTCGTAACGTATCATATAGGTGTAAACCAATGGACGCAAGGTAACCGGCAGCTCCGTCGGGGCAAGTGTTTTTTCTGCCGTGTATTCTTCCATGTATGCCCCGTAAAGCATGTCGGGCTGGTTCACGGTACGTTCCCCCGCGTGCAATTCATGGAAAGAACTCCGGGTCACGCCGCGTGTGGTGGCTGTGGCGGATTCCGAAGCGGCCACGCCATCGAACACGATATATTCCGTATCATTGTTGTAGAACAACAGTTCGTGCGTGCCTTCCGGCATGGCGATCCGTCCTCCTTCATCGGGCAGATTGCTCTCTATACGCTGTCCGTCGCTGGTATAGACTTGGACACGTATTCCGTCGGCCGGAGCAGGACACAAATCTTCATAGTCGTACTTCCAGTCCTCTTCCCACAATTTTTCCCAGTCATAGGCGTAAGTACGTTCCCATTCCTGTTCCCAGTCGGAAGAGAGATTCACCTTCACGGAAAGACCATGCTCGTCGTGGTCGTAACACAGGTCTTTCCGGCAGCTCGTGGAAAGGAATGTCAATCCTGCAAACGTAAGCCCCATGAGGGTATATCGTAGCGTTGCTTTCATCGTGCGCCTCCTTTCTTTTTATCGGTATCCCACAACCGCCACACAAGGGCAAACTTCAGTTTCAACGGACCGAAGTAATTCATTCGGTTTGTCTGCTGGTACACGTAGTGCCCGTCGATGGGAAGATATTCTTCGTACTTGCTGTGCATGTACCCCAGACCGATACCGGCTTCCAGCGAGAGCCGCCGTCCGATGGGGAACATGTAGCCGTAGCTGACACCCACCATTTCGGCCTCGCCCTGATAGCCCTCTTTGCCGTTTTCAAGGTCGTACCACGTGAAGCCGCCGAACACGCCGAGGTAGTGGCCGTGCCACGGGCTGCCTTGCTTCTGTCCGAACCACCAGCGTCCCTCCGGGCTGATTGTAGCTACTTGGTAACATTTGTGCTTGCCGTCATTATTCCACCATGCCATGTCGCCTTCGAGGTTCACCGTCCAACGGTCGGCGATACGGTACTCCACTTCGAGCGAAGGCATCAGTATCGCATCGTAGAGCAGGTTGGTCTTAACGGCCAACCGCTGTACTGTCGGTCTATGCGGTTGCACGGTCGCTTCCTTCCGCACCGTTGCCGGCTCGGAGGCCGGTTCCGCCACGCTATCGGGTTGCAGGGCCGGTTCCGGCTCTTTCACTTTCGTCTCTTTTTGGGAAATGACTTTTACGGGCGGTTCGGGTTTCCGGTAGCAGGCCACCGAGAGGCTGGAGCGCAGTTCGGGAAAGAAATTCTCCAGCATGTAGGTGTACGGCATACCGCCCCGCAGGTCCATGAGCTGTTTCTTGCGTCCGTCCACTACGCGACCTGCCTTGTCGAACACCCATACGGGCGTATGGTCAAGGATATGCAGCACCTCTTCCTTGTATAATATGTCCGAGGCGGCGACCATTTGGCGCAGCATGTCCCACGCAATACCTTCTCCATGTATGCAGATCAAACTGTCGGGGATTCCGGCGTGGCGCACGAGATAGGATTTCAGGGAGTCGGCCCTGCGCTCTGACAGCACCCCGTTGAGACGGTTCACACCTTCGGGCGATGCCCACGAGCGTATCACGACGCTTTCAAGGCGGTCCGCACCGTGTTCTTCACGCAGGGTGCGGATAAAACGCTCCAGTTCCGCGCGGTTGTCCCGGAAGAGCATGTCCACTTCCCTGTGGCCCTGCCGGTAATGGATACGGGCCGAGTCCAACTCTTGCGCATGAACATACCCGCCGCAGAATAAAAGAAATAATAACAGTATTCGTTTCATTGTCATAATTCTGTCTATGCCAATTTATTTATATCAGCTATTTATTCAATCTCTGTACGTTTGTCCGTGCCGTGCTTCTTTCTTTAGAGGTAAAAAAGCACCGAACCAACAAATAATCAGCCGGATAACTGTCAGTTATGCCGATTTATTTGTTCGTTAAAAAGACTATCGGAAAAAAGGTCGTATTATTCGGACACTCCGGGAAAATTTGTCCTACTCAAAGAACTGAAACGCAATTTTTTGCAGATTTTTTTTGTGGATAATTCGTGTTTTTGTAATTTTGTGGCTGAAAACGAACGATTTAACCAACGATTAAACCAACGTAAAATCATACCCTCCGTTTTTGCAACTCCCCTTTCCGTCTTATCTCTTTCTCTTTCATGGCCTTATCTATTTCCTTATAGCGGCTACGGAATTTCATGAATGTATCCCGCGAAATGTCGAAACGCCTGCATATATCGGCAATCGTACAGTTCCGCTTCAACATGCCAACGATGACCTTTCGGTTTTCGATCAGCACGTTCATTTTCGTGTAGCTGCCTTTTTTCCGACCAAGGACGACACCCTCGGCTTTCCGGAGGGCGAGAGCCTCCTTCGTGCGCATCGAAATCAGGTTGCGTTCAATTTCCGCTACCAGACCGAACGCGAAACAAAGTACCTTGCTGTTGATGGAGTTGTCGAACGAATACCCCTCCTTGGTTGTGTAAAGGTTGATTCCCTTCTCCAGACACTTGCCCATGATGGCCATGAGGTCCGTCAGCGTGCGGCTTAGCCGCGAAACTTCCGTGACAATCAGCGTGTCGCCCCGTTTCATGCGCCGTATCAGTCCCCCTAATTTGCGGTCGCACCCCTTCTTCTTGCCGCTGGCGACCTCCGTCACCCACTGGCTGACGGAAAGATTTCTACTGTCGGCGAAACGCCGGATCTCGTCTTGTTGGTTAGCCGGGTTCTGTTTGCCCGTGCTGACCCTTAAATAACCTATTATCATAATCCTTAATTATTTTACGGGAGCGACATTGCCCCCGTCCGGTATAAATAAGGCATGATGGTTCGAAATGAAAGGATTCTGTACATAATTGTATGCGTAACATTTTATTCTTCAACTATTTTAATGTCTTTTCGGAATCTCGTCGGGAAAAACTGGCACGTATGTTTTCTCCGGACAGGCCGTAAGCTCGTGAAAAACATAAACCGTTACGGAGGAAATGCCTCATTCGTGGAACTGCATGAAGTCGGTGCCTATGACAACAGCCATTCTCTGATGCCGGATTTGAAGGGGCAACGAATGGACCGGATGCCCCAAATGGTTGGACGAGCAATGCTGAAATCGAATGATATGCCGAAAAATAAAGAAAAATGCGGTCTTCTCGACAGTAAGCAAGAAGCCGCATTTGTAATAAGTACCCCGATTTCTGTAAGAACGCTTTGTCCGGAAGTTGTCCGTTGAATAGGTTGTGCTTATTTCAATGATTTGCGTAGCAACGGAAGGCGTTTCAGTATATGGCCGATAGAAAGGACAGTTGTAACGATTCCTGCCCAAAAATGACATTGCCCGACCGGGGAACCTGCTCCTTCTATGCCTAACAGGGCAAATCCGGTCAGAACCACGGACAGGAACAGGACCGACAGTACCGCCGTGACCTTGCTTTTCCGGCCTATTCCGTTCTTGGCAGTTCCCTTGTACCAGCCCCAATGCGTCGCTATATGAAATATGGAGGCCATGAGGAACAGCAGGCTCGTCAGGACATGGAAAACTGCCCAATTATGCCATACCTCGTGATTGCCTTCATAGTCGGCCACATGCAATTCGATTCCGGAGTATGCGGACAGGACAAACACGGGAATCAGGCTCCAGTCTATTATAAAAATCTTTTTCATCTGTCTTTCGGTTTTAATAGATGCGGCAAAGTTCGCATCTTCGACTGGAACCGGACGATAACAAATGTAAAGAAATGAACTATCGCCTGTTTCTGATCCTCGACAGGGAAACAGAAGTAATCCCCAAATAGGAGGCAATATAATGCTGGGGAATCCGCTGTATGATAGAGGGGTGTTCTTTCAGCAGTTCTTCATACCGTTGTTGGGGGGTGTTCTTTATGCGGGAAAGGAAGAGCCGCTGATAAACATGGAAGCGTTCGATGATTTTTTCCTCATATATCTGCCGTAGCGCGGGCTTCTGTCCGAGGTTTCTGAAAAAATCTTCCCGCTTCATAACCGACAGTTCTGCCGGCTCTATGCTTTCCAGGGAAAAAAGGCTCGGTGTCCGTTGATACAGGCTGTCGAATGACGCGACGAAATCCCCTTCGAAAAAGAACTGGAAAGTGATGTCCCGTCCTTCGTTGTTGAAAAACAGGCGCAGGCAACCTTTCCGGATCAGGTACATTCTGTCGGCTACCTTGCCTTCTTCCAACAATATCGTTTTAGGAGGAACGGATAATTCGGTTATCTCCGGAAGCGATAGAAAATAGGCGTTTTTATCAGAGTTCATTGTCATTTCATCTTTATTCGTCATGGTTTGATAGTGTATTGTTCATCACGTACTCGGCACAAATTCTGATAGAGACTCATCTACTTTAATAACTTGCGTTCGCTGCCGCCAGTTCCCAATATTCTCATCTGTTGAATGGCTATCTGATTGAGTTTAATCAACCGCTCACCCTGCGGAATACCTTGGTCTATAAATACTGCATTGAGGTTTTCCATATTTGAGAGGCAAATAAGCTCATTGATTGTGGCATAGTCCCGGATATTCCCTTTCAGTTCGGGGTGTTGCTCACGCCACATCTTGGCGGTCATACCGAACATCGCCACATTCAGCATATCGGCTTCATCGGCATAGATAATACTGGCTTGTTTGGCGGTTACCTCTGCCGGGATAAGGTTCTGTTTTATGGCATCGGTATGTATGCGGTAGTTGATTTTCGACAGTTCCCGTTTGGCTGACCAACCGAGTTGCTGTTGTTCCTCGGTCTTTAATCGTTGGAACTCCTTTATAATATACAGTTCAAATTCAACGGAAATCCAGCTTGCAAACTTAAATGCTATATCCTTGTGAGCGTAAGTGCCGCCGTAGCGTCCCGATTTGGAGAGTATGCCTATTGCGTTTGTCGTACTTATCCATTTTGTCGGTGATAAGGTAAAGGCGTTCAGCCCGGCTTCCTTTTTAAACCCCTCGAATTCGAGGGGTTTAAAACTCGGGTTGTACAAACTCTCCCAAATACCCAGATATTCTATTGTATTCCGGTTACGCAGCCAGTTCCCGATAACCGCAGTCGGGTCATCGCTTTTGTATCTTGCTATGTCTGTCAGGCTGATATAATCATTCTCGTTGACTGATATAATTGTGACACTTGTGTCTTTTACTGTAATCTTTGCCATTTTATATTTGATTCTTTGGGTTTTATGTACAAAAGTAATTATAATCTATGAGACTTTCTCCTTTTCAATGAACAATATGACTTTTCCTTTCGGATATAGACAAGGATATAGACAAGGTATTTCGCTACCTCCGGTAATACCTGCTTTTCCCTTATTTCAATCATGTAAAATCACCATAAATAGGTATTGTCCAGTAAATTCAAACCCCGTACTTTTGCAAAAATATAAACGGAAACATCGTTCATTATTTATGCAGGTACTCAAAGAAGACATACGCGGCCGCATATTGGCAGTCGCCGAACAGCGATTCGGGCAGCAGGGGTATTCCAAGACCTCCATGCGCGAGATTGCCGGAGCCGTCGGTGTCGGTGTGGGGAACATATATAATTATTTCCGGAACAAGGACGAATTGTTCTGTGAAGTGGTCCGTCCCGTCCTGCACGCTATGGAAGCCATGTTGCAGGAGCATCACGGCATACGCGGCGAGGACGTGATGACGATGCGTTCCGAAAAATACCTGAAAGCCTGTATCGACGAATACGTTTCGCTCATCGAAACGCATCGCAGCCTGCTGGAGATCCTGTTGTTCCGTGCCCAAGGCTCTTCGCTGGAACATTTTCGCGAAAGCTACACCGACCGTTCGACCGGGCTGGTCAAGGCATGGTTCGCCGCCATGAAGAAGAAGTACCCGAATATAAATACGGCTGTGTCCGATTTTATCATTCACCTGCATACGGTGTGGATGTTCACGCTGTTCGAGGAGCTGTTGATGCACGCGGTGCCCAAACAGGAAATGGAATCCATTCTGCATGACTATATTCTGTTTGAAATTCAAGGTTGGAGGGCCATTATCAAGGTATGACAGATAGAAAAGACACATACGGACAAGCTGCCGTAACGGGGCAGCGGGAAAAGAGGAAATCTTCACAAAGGTTTCCTCTTTTTTTATTCGTGAACAAATCTGAATATCGTTCATTAATAAATATCATAACAAATGAAACAGAGACATAAATTCGAGAGCATTGTCGCCGAGACATTGCTCATTCCGCTCTATTACAGGGCGAAAGAGAGCCGCCGAAAGAACCCGATTCTGAACGACAAGGTTGCGGAGGGGCTGGTGGACAGTCTGGAATACGACTACTCCCGTTTCGACGGGGCGAAGTTGAGCGAGGTCGGCTGCGTCGTGCGCGGGTGGTTTTTCGACCGTGCCGTGCGCCGCTTCATAGGGAAGCACGCCGATGCGGTGGTGGTGAATGTGGGCTGTGGTCTGGACACCCGTTTCCAGCGTATCGGCGACGGGAAGGCCGTATTCTACGACATGGACCTGCCGGAAGTCATCGCGCTGCGCCGCGAGCTGATTCCGGAGCAGCCGGGCAACCCCTACATTGCGGCCTCCCTGCTGGATGCCGGCTGGCTGGACGACCTGCGTCGCCGGCATCCCGATGCGCATTTCATCTTCGTGGTCGAAGGCGTGCTGATGTATTTCTATGAAAAGCAGGTAAAAACATTTCTGCACCATGTGGCCGAGCGTTTCGGGGGCGGCGAACTGTGGTTCGACGTCTGCGGTACGATGATGAGCCGTCACGGAGTGAAACCCGATTCGCTCCGTGAACACGAGGCGCAAATCCGCTCCGGTCTGAGCGACGGGCGTCTGGTAGAACAATGGGAACCCCGCCTACGCCTTTTGGAACAGGCCAATTACATGAAGTTTTTCCGTCCGCGCTGGGGCTTCTTCTTCGGGCAAATATTGGGACGGATGACGCGGCTGTGCTACAAGTTCAGTTCGATGTTGGGATATGAAATCGTATCGAATTCCCGTGACACGGCGGCAATTCTCCATGAAAGATGAAAGAGACGACGATTGAACCTTATCTCCCAATGTTGGAACGGTTCGAAGAATTTTTCAGGGAAGAACTGGCATCCCGTTTGTCGGTCGAATCCGTTGATTCCGTGATGGAAGCGGCTGTCGAGAATTTTCATCGTATCTCCGCAATCATTCCGGATGTCCCGCCGACATCACCATGGGTGAAAAACATTATCGGTATAGCCTATGAGATCGGTCTGTGGCAAGAACTGTCGGCCAGAGGATGGAGTCCGGCAGAACTTTCCATTGTTACGCAGAAAGCATTGAAAAAGCTCACGTTGTCGAGTATCCCTTCTGAAAAAATTTCGGAAATACGCGAAATGTTGTGTTCGCCCGACTATGTGCGTCGCATCGCTTCCGCTTCGCATGTTTCCACAGAGGACGATTGGCTGTTCGATTGCGTGTTGCCGAATGCGGACGATACGTTCGATGTCGGTATGGACATTGCCCGGTGCCCGGTCGCCGAACTCTGTTCCCGTATTGGCGTCGAGTGCTTTTTTCCCTATTTCTGCGTGAATGATTATATCACACACGATGTACTCGGTATCCGGCTGACACGGACCCGCACATTGGCACACGGTGCTTCGTGCTGCGATTTCCGGCTGACAAAAGAGCGGGGAGCGGCTGACGGGGCTGTTGTAATCCGGCCGGAAGATTTACAGGAATTTACCAACAACGGATAGAGAGAATCGGATAAAATTCAATATATGGAAACAAAAGAAAAGAAGAAAGAAGGTCTGTCCCGCCTGTTCGAGATCGCGGGGCAGAAGAAAGGGCTGCTTTTTCTGGCGGGTCTGCTGTCGGCAGGCAGCGCCGTGTGTATGCTCGTACCCTATTGGGCGGTGTACGAGGTGTTGAAAGAGCTGCTGACGCACGGTACAAGCCCGGCTTCGGTGGACGAAGCCGGCATGATTCGTTGGGGCTGGATCGCCTTCTGCGGGCTTATCGGCGGACTGGTGCTGCTGTACGCCGCCCTGATGTCCTCGCACGTGGCTGCATTCCGCATTCTGTACGGATTGCGTGTCCGGCTGTCCGAGCATATCGGCAAGCTGTCGCTGGGTTATCTCAACAACACCTCTACCGGAGCCATCAAGAAGACGATGGAGCAGAACATCGAGAAAATCGAGGGATTCATCGCCCACACGATTCCCGATTTGGTGAACGTAGTGGCGACGGTCGTGGTGATGCTCGTCATCTTTTTCTCGCTGGATACATGGCTGACGGCGGTCTGTCTGGCCGTGGTGCTGTTGAGCTTCGCCCTGCAATTCTCCAATTTCATGGGGAAGAAGGCACGGGAGTTCATGAGTATTTACTATGATGCGCAGGAAAAGATGAGCGCCTCCGCCGTGCAGTACGTCAGGGGAATGCCCGTGGTGAAGATATTCGGACAGAGCGTCCGCTCGTTCCGGCAGTTCAACGCCGAGATACAGGCTTACAAGACGTTCGCCCTGAAATGCTGCGACACCTACCAGAACGGGATGATCGCGTTCACCGTCCTGCTGGGTTCGATGGTGACGTTCATTCTTCCCGTGGGTATCCTGCTGATACAAGGGAATCCGCAGTCGCTCGCATTGGCCGCCGTATGGCTGTTTTTCATCATCATGGGACCGGGTGTGGCTTCGCCCATCTACAAACTGACGTTCCTGGGCGGAAACACCAAGGAGATCGACGAAGGCGTGGCGCGTATCGACCGCATTCTGGAGAAAAAGCCCGTTCCCGAACCGGAACACCCCGAAGTGCCGCAGTCGTATGAGGTGGAGTTCCGCCACGTGTCATTCTCCTACGAAAATACGGAACAGGGCACACGTACCGAGGCGCTGCGCGATGTTTGCTTCACGGCGCCGCAAGGCCGGATTACGGCGCTCGTGGGGCCTTCGGGAAGCGGCAAGTCCACCGTCGCGAACCTGATTCCCCGTTTCTGGGACGTGGAGCAGGGCGAGATTCTCATCGGTGGCGTGAACATCAAGAACATCGCTACGACGCAGTTGATGGATACCGTTTCATTCGTCTTTCAGGATACGTTCCTGTTCTACGACACGCTGTACGAGAACATCGCCGTCGGTTCCCCCGCCGCAACGAAAGAAACGGTCGTGGCGGCGGCCAAAGCCGCCCAGTGCCACGAGTTCATCGAGCGGCTGCCGCAAGGCTACGAGACGAGAATAGGCGACGAGGGCGTGTATCTGTCGGGCGGCGAGGCGCAGCGGGTATGCGTGGCCCGCGCCATTCTGAAGAATGCGCCGATACTGGTACTGGACGAAGCCACGGCCTTCGCCGATCCGGAGAACGAATACAAGATGCAGCAGGCCCTTCAATCCCTGATAAAAGGCAAGACCGTGATTATTATCGCCCACCGGCTGTCGTCCATCGTCTCGGCGGACAACATCGTGGTCTTGCAGCAGGGACGGATCGTACAGCAGGGCCAGCACGACGACTTATCCGTCGCCGAGGGGCTCTACAAGAACATGTGGGATGCCTATACGAGCGCTTATCATTGGAAGTTGAACAAAAATTGAATACGGAGATATGAAAAAGAATAGTTTCTTGAACGATATTTTACAGAATACGAGTTGTCCGCAGGGATTCTGGGGACGGATGATTTTGCGGGGAATGAACTGTTTCCACGCTTCGCTGGCCCATCGCGGCATGAAACAGGTGGACTGGCGGCCGGAATGGAATGTGCTGGACATCGGATGCGGGGGCGGCGCCAACGTGAAGCGTCTGCTGAAGCTGTGTCCGCAGGGAAAAGTTTACGGCATGGACCTGTCGGAGGAGAGCGTCGCCTTCGCCCGCAGGCACAATGCGGGAGAACTGGACCGCCGATGTTTCATACAGCAGGGCGATGTCTGCTCCCTGCCTTACGGGGACGGGGCCTTCGATGCCGTTACGGCCTTCGAGACCGTCTATTTCTGGTCTTCCGTCAGCAAGGCGCTGGCCGAAGTCTTCCGCGTGATCCGGAAAGGGGGCTGCTTTCTCATCAGTCTGGAAGCGAGCGACCCCGAACTCGGAAAGGCGTGGACGGAGCGGATAAAGGGAATGACGGTGTACGGAGCCGAAGAACTGAAACAGTTGCTGTCCCAAGCCGGCTTTTCCGACATCCGGGTAATTCAGAAAAAAGAAGAACTGCATATCGTCGCACATAAATGAAAGGAGTGGAACATGAATGCGATTAAAAACATTACGATAGGCCATACGGAACGTCTTTACAAGCCCGTGGGCTATACCATGCTCGCCAATCTGGTCAACATCATACCTTTCTGCCTCTCCATCGAGGCGGTGCGCATCATCTTCGCCGCGTTCGACGGCAGCGGACGACCGCTCGACACGGCAAGACTGTGGTGCATTTTCGGCATATTGGCTGTCTATATGCTGGTGATGGCTTTGGCCGAACGGGCCTCCTACCGGGCCAATTTCAGAGGAGCCTACGAAATGAGTGCGTCGGGGCGCATTGCACTGGCGGAACATCTGCGGAAACTCTCTCTCGGATTTCTTTCCCGGCGCGACCCCGGCGATCTTTCGTCCATGCTCGTTACCGATTTCACGATGGCCGAGACGGGCATTTCCCACCATTTGCCCCAACTGATGGGAGCCGTCGTCATGCCCGTGCTGGCATTCCTCTCGCTGGTATGGATCGACTGGCGGATGGCCGTTGCCATGTTCGCCGCACTGCCGGTCGCCTTGCTTGTCCTATGGATGAGCACGAGTGTGCAGAAAAAGTTGAGCGGCAGGCAGATACAAGCCAAAATCAATGCCGGGAACCGCTTGGAGGAATACTTGCAGGGCATTCGCGTGATGAAAGCCTACAACCTGCTGGGCGACCGCTTTGTCCGCCTGCGCGATGCTTTTGCGGAACTGCGCCGTGCCTGTATCCGTCAGGAAGCCATGCTGGGGCCTTTCGTGCTGCTGAGCATTACATTGGTGCGGGCCGGACTGACCCTGATGGTGCTGTGCGGAACCTACCTGCTGTTGGGAGGCGAACTCTCGCTGCTCGTCTTCGTGCTGTTCCTCGTGGTCGGCTCGCGCGTGTTCGACCCGCTGACTTCGGCGCTGACCAACTTTGCGGAGTTCCGCTACTTCTCCATTGCCGGAGGGCGTATTCTCACGCTGATGAACGAGCCGGAGATGGAAGGCGAACGGCAGGCGCCGGCCACCGGCGACATCCGGTTCGAGCATGTGTCGTTCGCCTATCAGGACAAGAAGGTGCTTCAGGACGTTTCCATCGCGTTTCCGAGAAACACGCTGACGGCTCTCGTCGGTCCTTCGGGGAGCGGGAAAAGTACGGTGATGAAACTTTGCGCCCGATTCTACGACCCGCAGCAGGGGCGTGTCCTTTTCGATGGCGTTCCGATGAAAGATATAGAACCTGAAAGTCTGATGAGCCGCATCTCGATGGTGTTCCAGGACGTCTATCTGTTTCAGGACACGATACGCGACAATATCCGTTTCGGAAAGCCCGGTGCGACGGACGAGGAGATCATCGCGGCAGCCGAGAAAGCCTGCTGCCACGATTTCATCATGCGCCTGCCGCAGGGATACGACACGATGGTGGGTGAGGGCGGTTGCACGCTGTCCGGCGGCGAGAAACAGCGCATATCCATCGCCCGCGCCATCTTGAAGGATGCGCCGATTATCCTGCTGGACGAGGCGACCGCATCGCTCGACCCGGAAAACGAGGTGGAGGTGCAGAAAGCCATCGACACGCTTATCAAGGGACGCACCGTCATCGTCATCGCCCACAAGCTTAAGACGATCATGAATGCGGACCGGATCGTCGTTCTGGAAGACGGACGGGTAAAAGAACAAGGCACGCACGACGAACTGATGCGGCACGAGGGGCTTTATGCCCGTCTGTGGACGATTCAAGAGAAGTCCGCAGGCTGGACCGTATAGAATAACGGGAAGCCCGGATAATAGGACTTTCACGAAAAGCCGGAAAGAAGGCAAGCCCCTCTTTTCGGCTTTTCCTTATTTTATCGGCATTGTCGTAAATCAGTACGACGGCATAGTTACTGTTTCTGACTGCTGAACGATGCTGCGTTATTCATTGTTCGCTGGACCTTTCGGTTATGGCAGAGACAAGACGGCTACCCGGCCTCGTGTCCGGAAACACCTTATTATAATTATACCGAAAAATTTCCTTTTCAAGTCCATATTCTATACCCGTTATATCCCGTTCACCTCTCCTTTTTATTTATTCTCGTTCTTATCGCTCCCTGCCGCACTCCCTTGTCGGTGTGATTTTCCCATGCGAAGGTACAGCGTCATTCGGTCGTCAAGTACCGCTCCGCTAACCGGCTCGCGGATTTGCCCGGCAGCCTTCCCAAATCGAAGATGACCTTTCGGTCCCCGCCGTGCTGCGCTGTCGGGTTGGGTATTCCGTTCAATCCCCGGCGGTTTCCTTGCCTTTTCCTCATTTTCCCGCTGTCTGGCCTGCATGTAAAATCTATCCCGATAAGGAAGCCGGAACAGCTTCCGAAAAAAGGGAAGAAAAAGTTTAACGAATAAAAATTAACGATTATGCCAAACTGGTGTTCAACAGCGTATGTGATAGAGGGCGACGCGCAGGAAATCAAAAGCCTCTATGAGTTGATGAAAGATTTGCAGGACAGAAAAACGCCTGCCGTGAAAAACGGCTTCGGGACATCATGGCTGGGGTGTCTTGTGGATGCCTTGGGCAAGGACTGGGACAAGGTGAGTTGTCGGGGAGATTGGGCAAACCTCGAAATGGTGGGCGAAACCCTCCGCTTTACGACGGAGACGGCATGGGGGCCATGCAACGAGACATTCGACCTCGTGTGCGAGAAATTCCCATCGCTCCGTTATTATTACCAGACCGAAGAGCCGGGAATGGGCTTCTACGAGACCAACGACAGCGAAGGCAAGTATTTTACCGACAAATACATAGTCGATTTATGTACTGCCAAAGGCAAATACTTCTGCGAATATTTTGCCGACAGGGAGAGCCTGTTTGCGTGGCTTGGCGAGGTCGCAGGAAAAACCGTCCGCTCGGAACAGGATGCCAAGGCTCTGTTTGAAGAATGGGCGCAGGAAAACCCCGATTCTTGCTGCAGTATCAATGAATATGTGGTCGTGGATTAAATCGGACAGACAGCCATGAGAACCTATCATTGGAAAGAGTACGGCTTTATCGGGACTGTACCCGACTTCGCCCGGCATTTCGGGATATGCAAAAGCCCGACTTTCGTCAATGCGGTGCGGAGAGTGTCCCGACACGTTTATAACTGCATGAACGCACGGGAACAGGCGGAATATGAAGAGAAGCGGGAGCGGGTGAAACCCGCTTACCGCCTCTATCTGGACGAGGAACGCACACGTTTCATCGAAATGACGAAAGAGGAGTACGAAGCTGTCGGCCTGCCCGTGGTGCAGGAAGAGGTCGGCATGTTCAAACTGTCTTACAGGAACAGAAGCCTGCCCGCATCGTTTGTCGGAAACGGTCGGGACGAAAGCCCCGTGGCTTCGGCCATGAAAAAATATCGGGCAGAAGCCATGCGTTTCGCCGGACAGGTCATGCTGGCTACGGGTTATTTCAATACCCGTCTGCCGACCGAACAGCCCAAAACCGAGATAAACTATACGGAATTGCGATTGTCGTACAGCAACGGTATCGTGTTCTATTTTGTCGCTGACCGTAGCCGTGACGGAGTATGCGGCTGTTACCTGCAACGGATAACGCTCGACGGCAAGCAGATATATAACGGCTGTTTTAGCCGATATTCCAGCGTCGATGACGTTTTGCAAAAGACACAATCGAACGGAGAATGCCAAAATGCCCATTACCATTTTATAGAGTAGACGATAAGCCCTCTCGGACAGTAAAAGTTCGAGAGGACTTTCTCTGTACGCCGTTTCCACGGAACGACCTCCTTTTTTAGCCAATGTTCCGGCTTTTTTATACAGTCCGGCTTCTTCCCCTTTTACTCCACTATCGTATCTCCTTCTTTCCCTTATCTCGTTTCCGCCACTTTCTCGCCGGTTGGATTTTCCCATGCAAAGGTACAGCGGTCGTCCGGTGTCAAGTACCGCCATGCTAACCGCTCGTGGATTTGCCCGGCAGCCTTCCCAAATCGAAGATGTCCTTTCAGTTCCCTCCTTGCTGCGCCTGTCGGGTTGGGTATTCCGTGAAATCCCCGGCTGTTTGCTTGCCTTCCCGTCCTTTCCCCGCTGTCTGATCTGCATGTAAAATCTCTCCCGGCAAGGAAAGCTGAAAAGCTTCCGAGAGGAGGGAAATAAATAACTCGGAGTTTAATTTAACTTTTATGTATTATGCACGCAAATGGTAATCAAATTATGGAAGGGAAAGTTCTGGACGAACAGGTTAAGATAAGAATTTTTGAGGCATTCCGGCAGTCATGTTTTTTGTTTGATGAAACAAGCGGTCAATGCGCCTATATGGGGTCGGTTCGTAAATGCGATGGGAAGTGTCGCCTAATGCTACGCTTTAAGCAGAATCTGGATAAATTGTTTTGTTGAAAAGGAATTGCAGCCATTGGCTGAACCTTATCGACAAGTTCAATATAGCGGATAGAAAGATATATTAATTTTTAATCTTGACAAGATATGAGTATAATATGTACACGATGTGGCGGTACGCAGGTAGTATGCGAAGCCACAGTAAACCCCAACACCAAAGTGATAACGGAAATTTCCGACGATTCTTTGCAATTCGGCCGGTGCGAAACCTGTAAGGCACGAAGCGTCCTGACGGATGTAGAGAAGACAAAGGCCGCCATCAAGAGCGGATTTGCCGGATTTGTCGAGGCGAACGGCAGGAAGCCCCATTATGCAAGTTGTCGGATAGTATGGAAGTACACCAACGATTCCGAAGACGTAAAAATCCGGCTGCTGGAAAGCGGTGAAAGTATTGGAAACGACATGTTCTTCTCCTGCAACAGCCTCCATGCCCTCGAATCTCTGGCGGAGTTCGGAAAAGAACCGTTCATCGTAACGGAATGTTACGGGTTCAAGACCTTAACAGAAGAGGAAATCTCCGATGAAAAAGCGTATGAATACGAGTTCGGAGACGAGAAAATCGTTGTTACAGGTAAAGAAGTACGTGCATTTTACTCGGAAGTATACAGGCTGACGGCACAGGACATCGAACAGTTTGCAGCCTATAATACGGCAAAACGCATGTATTACCGGAAAAATGATTGCCAGCTTACCCCGGAGCTTGTCCGACGGTTGCTCGATGAAGAACATTTGATGAAAGCAGGTGAATCCGACAGTTTCACGATTCAGTTGTTCTTCCTGTGGCATGTGCGGATTCGGAAAGAACCTGAAAATTTTGCACCGTTCAAATACGCTTTGGAAGCCTGTTGCTTGGATAACGTACAGACTTTCAGCCGCCGATACATCACGCTCGAAAAAGCATTGCTTCATTGCCTGAACGGTTTCAATGAAAACGCTAATATTCAAAACCGCTACCAATCCCTGCAAGACTATCTTCTGGGACAGGCGCACGGCAAACGCTGATAAATAGCCTCATGCGGCACAAGCCTCCGAACCTGCAAAGCCGGTTTCGGGGGCTTTATTCCGCAAGGTCGTCTCTCCAGTTATATGCCATACCCGGCATGTCACAAGAAATTCCTTTTTAAGCGGACGTCCACCTGTTATAACCCTTATACCCCATTTCCATTCCTTTCTACCTCCCGATAGCGTTTCCCGTTTTTGCTCCTGACGTTACCCGACAAATCAAGGCAAGACACACGACACCCTATGCAGCTGCAAAGGAACGTCGGAGGAGTTAAACTCTTTTATATCACATTCCTGTGAATCTTAATAAAAAAAGTCGTTCATGGCACCTTGTGGAATTGATTTTTATATATTTGCTTCTGAAAAAAACATACTGGAAACAGTGCCGGATAGTATGTGAAGAACAGAAACTTTTGGGAAAATAATATGTAAATACAAAATTATAAAAACAAAAAAATGATTAGAGTTGCCACGATAAAGGATGCTTCAAGACTTGCGGAAATACAGATTTTCTCTAAAAGAAAAGCCTTTCGCCCTATTTTTCAAAACGATGATGTTTCCTTTAATGAAATGTCGGTATTGCGTCTTGCATTATATTATCAGGATGTTATAGGAGCTTTGGACGATATATATGTTTTTGATGACGGGATTGTAAAGGGGATGATGAAACTGGATTGTAAAAACAGTATATGGGAATTGAAAGAGTTGTATGTAGATCCGTTCTTTCAAGGAGAAGGTGTTGGGACAAAACTTATGCGCCATTTCCTTACAACAGCAAAAAGTCACGATGTAAAAGAGGTTTACCTGTGGGTGTTGGAAGAAAATTTTGCAGCAAGAAAATTTTATGAGAGCCACGGGTATGTCTATACAGGAAATAAAAAAGAGTTTTCCGATTCAGGAAAATATCTGTTGAATTATGCATTACGATTAAAAGCCACCTTATAATCCGGCTCGCGTTCCGAAAATTCCGCTTTGCCGGGCACGTGAAGTCCCTTGGACGGTCAAAAGGTTCAGGGGGCTTTTTTTGTCAATCGCCCTCACAGGCAGATTTTCTTTTTTAGCCGTTATTCCCACTTCTATATACAATCGGGCTTCTTCCTCTTTTATTCCGGTTATCCCATTCTTTCCCTGATCTCGCCCCCGTTGCCTCCTCGCCGGTTGGATTTTCTCATGCAAAGGTACAGCGGTCGTCCGGCGTCAAGCACCACTATGCTAACGGCTCGCGGATTTGCCCGGCAGCCTTCCGCAAATCGAAGATGGCCTTTCAGCCCCCGCCTCGTACCTCGACGGGTTGGGTATTCCGTGAAATTCTCCGGCCGTTTGCTTGCCTTTCCGTCCTTTCCCCGCTGTCTGGCTTGCATGTAAAATCTCTCCCGCCAAGGAAGCCGAAAGGCTCCGAAAGCAGGGAGAAGAAAAAAGCAAGTTCAACAAATTAAAAATTTAAAGTTATGCACAGCAAGATTTTTCAAATTACCGAAACACGGGTGAGCAAGGACAACTACCTGAACGAGGACACCCTCACGCAGGGCGACGATAGTTTCTTCGACTATTGTGCGGAGATTGACGATGAGGAACGCCAGTTCCATATCGACAACTTGGTAAACAACATTCTGCCCAAAGGCATGTTCGAGCTTGTTTCCGACGATACCATACGCTACAAAGGCGGTGCGGAACGATGGAGAGAAGATTTCATCGCAGACATTCGAAGCAGGGCGGAAGCCCTTACCCCCGAAAGCGTGCAGGACTGGATTGGCCCGGTCTATCAACTCGAAAAGTTCCTGAAAAACCCGCTCGATACCGCTTACTGGTTCTACATGGACGAGGAGGGGCTGCAATCCAACGCCGAGCAATCCTACGAGTTCCTGCGGCAGGCATGTGAATTTAAACCCGGTACGCTGCTTTACATCGGCGGTGTCATCGACTATCATTTTTAACCTCAAAACGCTGAACGATGAAAGGTACGGAACATTTCAAACGGACTATCAAGGAATACTTGGACGGCAAGGCACGGACGGACGAACTTTTCGCCGTCTCCTATGCCAAAGAAAACAAAAACTTGGACGATTGTATCACATTCATTCTCAATCAAGTCAAGGCAAGCGGCTGTTGCGGAATGACCGACGACGAGGTGTGGTCGCTCGCCATTCATTACTATGATGAGGACAACATCGACGTGGGCAAACCTATCAGTTGTGGCGTCGTGGTCAATCACAAGGTGGAGCTGACCGAAGAAGAAAAGGCGCAAGCCCGAAAAGACGCGCTGAAAGCCTATCAGGAGGAAGAAATGCGCAAGATACAGCAACGCCACAGCAGGCCGAAGCCGACCGCCAAAGCTGTACAGAATACCCAAACGGAACTCTCACTCTTCGATTTCTGACCATGAAAGCACGGACAAAATTTCAGCATCAGGTAGTAGCCGCCAACGGGCGGTTGCTGCCTATCACGGAGAAACAGGCAGAATGGGCGTTCCGGCATACCGTCGGACATTACGCTTTTCGTACACCGAGCGGACAAACGACCTGCCTCGATTGCGGTCATAGGTGGAACGAGACAAAGGCGAAGCGTTGCCATTGCCCGAACTGCCACGCCAAACTGACGCTCAAAGACACGCTTTGCCGCAAGACAGATGAGAAAAGCTATTTTTCTGTCATCACCACGCAGGACGGATTTCAGGTGCAGCGGATTTTCAGAATGAATGTCTGTTACCGCAAAGGCAAGAACGCATGGACAGACGTGTGCGAAGTGGCGAGATACTGGTTGGACGAGAACGGGAAAACCGCTTTGACAGCCTTGCAACGGACAATGGGGTGTTATTTGGACAGCTTTCTGTACGGGTCGGGATTGGAACTGCGGAACGACAATTACGTGTACCAACGCATAGCCGACTGTTATGTCTGTCCGGGCTACACGGTTATCCCGAAGTTACGGCGCAACGGGCTGAAAGGGTCGTTTGCCGACATCGCCCCGCAAAAGCTGATGAAAGCCCTGCTATCGGACAGCCGAGTGGAGACAATACTTAAAAGTGGACGCAAACGAGACCTCAAGCACTTCATCGACCACCCGCAGGATTTGGATTTCTGTTGGCCGTCCTACAAAATCGTGTTACGCCAGAAGTATCGGATAACGGACATTGGAATATGGGTGGATTATCTCCGTATGCTCGACAGATGCGGCAAGGACTTGCACAACGCCCACTATGTTTGCCCCGCCGATTTGAAAGCCGAGCATGACAAGTATCAGAACAAGGTGCGTATTCTCCAAGAGCAGGAAAAACGCAAGGAGCAGATGAAACGGGCGAGGGAAAACGAGGCACGTTTTAGGGAGTTGAAAGGCAAGTTCTTCGGTCTGGAGTTCACGGACGGAACGATAGTCGTCCGTGTACTGGATAGCGTGGAAGCCTACTACGACGAGGGTAATGCGTTGCACCACTGCGTGGGACAGTGCGAATATTACCTCAAACCGGATACGCTGGTATTCTCCGCACGGATAGAGGACAAGAGGGTCGAGACCGTAGAATTGAGCCTCGAAACATTCAAGGTGCTGCAGTCGAGAGGACTGTGTAATAAAAATACGAAATATCACAAGCGGATTATGAACCTCGTGCATAAGAACATCGCCCTTATCCGAAAGCGCATGGCCGCCTGATACCGGCTGCGGAAGTTATATCGGGCAACCACCTGCCAATCGGGACAGGTGGTTGTTCATATTCCCGATAAAGGCCATGTCGAACATTCTGTTATACAGACAATTCTTTTTCCATTCCCTTACATTTTGTCCGATGGACAATCGTTCGACGTTTTTTTTGCCCTTTATACCCCAGACACATACTGCCGTCGTTTCCTGTTGTAACGGCCGGAGATCTTTGCCTCCATTCCCTTTGTATGCTTGGGCGTATCATTTCATGGAATCTCCACTATCGCCACGGCCTGTTTTTACGCAGCAAAGGTACGGCGAACGAACAGCGTGTCAAGTACCGCTTCGCTACTCCGGATAAAATTTGACGCAAACTTTCCGCAATCGCAGATTGCGGCATTTCATAAAATTTTAACCTCCGTTCCTTGCCTGCTGTTCTTGCTTTCGCCGTTGGGAATTGCACGTAAAAATCAACCCTTTGGGCGAAGTCGGAAGGCTTCAAGAAAAGGGAAATAAAAAAACAGAACAATGACAGCAATAGAACAGATTATCGCCATAGCTGAACAATTAGGCTGGCAAGTTAAAACCGATACCGACAAACCGAACCTCGTGGTGTTCGATTTTCAGCAATACACACCTCACGGGCAGGATTTCAGTTTCTCGGTTGAGATGAAAGGCAATGACACCGACAGCTTGTTACAGGAAGTTGAAACATATTACGAAGACTTCGACCCCGACTATGAAGCCTACCTGTGGATTGGTACGGACGGGCATGGCAAGAACGGCGCACCTTACCGAATCAAAGACATCGTGAGCGATATGGAGCAGGCGGAAGCCATGATAGAAAAACTTTATGAAACATTAAAAACAACCATGCAATGAGAACGAAAACCCTCTACACACGAGACGCCGAAAAGGCAGGAATAAGCCGTTTCCCAAACTTTCACCGCACGGGGAACATAACCGGCATGAAGCAGCTTTACTACGGAAAAAACGCCCTATTGGTACGTTGCGGGAGTCAGATTTACAACGTATCGAGCGAACCCGAAATTTACTACAACATGGCTCATTAAATGGTATTCATTATGAAAAGAGCAAGTTACAAGAAAGATTTTCAGAGTTGGAAAGGCATAATGGCTCTAAAACTGCTCTGCTGCAATATAGTTGCAGGCCGTTTTGATTGGAAGAAATACTGTACGCCACAGTCTTATTGCGGTCAGGAAATTTGCGTTGTACCGCTGCATTGCTCCTACGGACAGATAGGCTATACCGTGCACTTCCCTTATTCCGATATACCGGAAGTGGAATACGATTGGGAAATGAACAAATTAACTATCGACAAAGAGAATTGGGAAAGCTATTTAACGTGAGTATAATTCAAAATATAGCCAGTTGCCCGTCTTTGAAAAACATACATCAATGGCGGGCTTCTTTCAAAAACAGTATGCTGTTATGGTAGAAAGGGAGTTGGAAATAAAGTTATATTAAAGGAAGTGGGGCATGGAATATTCAATATCTTTATCTTCAACCATATATTTTTCCTGAAATTGAGCAATTTCTTTGCAAAAATCATCTGTCATACAATAAATCTCCGTAATTTTGGTCTCTGAAAACATCATGGTAATTGCTTAAATGTTAATTGAATACTATAAATTCAATACTTTTATTGCTATGTGCCTAATTTATTTACAGAATTAGAATTGAAAGAATATGACACAGACTTTTTATACCCAATGGCAATCTTCTGTCCTTGCAGACGCAGAAACTTATGTTTCAAAGGAATACAGTAATTTCCAAACGGCATTGCTACGTGAAATATCCAAATATGCAGAAGCCGTGGATGCGGCGGTCGTATCCGAGAATAAGGGGCATTATTATACAAGTTGCTTTATTGAACGTAATGGTAAGTTTGTATATATAAACCATTCTGCGGATGTGCGGATGGATGATGGGATAAAGATAGAACTCGGTTCGTTCATGATACGGACTGCCCGGCACGCAAAGGATTATACCGGCGGAAACAATCAATATTGCGATATGCTGCAGTTACAGTCAATGATTGACAAACTGCTGTCGTAATGATAACATATAGTCTGTAGCGGAATGAAAACCGGTAGGGACTATAAGGATGTGGAGCGCCTTCAGTATGAAATCGCTCCACATTCTTCATATTACGCTGCCGTTACCGACGCAGACCGCCGCCATATTCCGCCTCTTGTAGCTCCTCCCTGTATTCTTCAAGCTCGTTCAGCTTCTCGTTCACGGCTTGCAGGTTGGCCTCCAGCGTCATGTTGTGGTCATAAGGGTAATGATGTTGTACGGCCATCCCTGCATTGGTGGCCGTACCCACGTCCAGCGTATCCTTGTCCCTGTTGTACCTTGCATACAGAATATCTCCGTTTGGCATTTCGAATACCGGCATTCTCTGATGTGTCAGTTCAGCAAACTGTTCCGCCGCCATATCTTTGGCCACCTCTTTCACATCATCGCTGGCACGGTCTGTGCCGTAACGTGTGATATGGTCCCGCACCTCCTGTTCCGTGTATTTCAGCATGATGTCGTATGTGCCTCCGACACTTCCGTTGTACACCACGGCAAAGTCCTTATCTTCAATCAGCAGGTCATCGCCCCGGTTCTGGAGGGGAGAAGCGTATGTATGCTGCTCGTCCATGCCGTTGCCGTCGTAATACTCCTTGGCGAGCGCAAGCAGACCCTTGTAGTCGCCTTTGTCCTTCAATTCGTCCAGTTGCTTCGTGTCGTCAGCGGTTTGGAGATAGGCCACCGAAGCATAAAAAATACGTTCCTTGGCAGAGCGTTTGTCCTCTTGCTCTTCGGTAACATTTTGTTCCAACTCCTGCGCAATCTTATCCACCTTTTGAGTAACGATTGACGAAGCTCTTTTCACGTCCAGAAGCGTTGTCTTGATAAACTGTGGGGATTCTTTCAACTCATCGAGCCACCCTTTGAGGTATGCGCAACTGTCTTCCTTTATATGCTTGGTCATGCCGTAGCGTTGTGCGACCAACGCGCTGCCCAGTTCGGCCACCAGTTCCTCGCGGGCATACTCTTTCGAACCGAAAGAGGTAGGTTGGAGTCGGTCAAGCACACCTTCGGCACCCGTGGAATGGACCATCTCATGGAACAGCGTTCCGTAGAAAGATTCCCCGTCTCTGAACTGCTCCTTTTCGGGTACGACAATCTCGTTCTTTGTGATTGAGTAGTATGCTTCGTTTTGGTGCGTCGGTTTGATGGGACAAATCCAAAGGTTGTCCTTTATCATCGCATCGACAGGCCCAAAACTGAAATGTTCGCCGTTTTCGACCCTTTTCCCGTTCTCTCTTTCCAACTGCTCCCATAACTCCGGTCGAGCCTCCTGCAGGTTGGTCTGGGCGACATTGAACACCCGGAACACCTGCATTTTCGGATAGACATTGTATTGCGCCTTCTCTTCGTCGGAGAGTTTCTTGTAGTCGTCGTACTTGATTTTCTCCTTTGTTTCCTTATGTATGCAGGTGAATGTGGTCAGCATGACGGGAAACGATTTCTCGCCGCGCAGTACAGATACACGGGGTAATTCCTGCCCGTCCTTGCCGGGCTTGTTGAGCCGCTGCACGCAGTCAAAGGTGCAGAAGCGCGGAATCTTGTACCCCTCATTCTCACAATGCAACAGTAACATAAGGGCGTTCATACCGTTGTACTCCCGCCCGGAAAGGTTACGCGGCCATTGCAGTGCCCCCTCGGTAAACCACGGCTTATGCCAGTCCTTGTGGATGCTTTCGATTTTCTCGATCATCATCTCGGCAAAGAGGTCCAGCGCCTTGTCCTCGCTGCTCGGCCCCTCCGTATTTCGCTTTCTATAACCGGCCATGACTGCTACTGATTGAAGTTATCCGATTCGGGAATATATTGCGCCAGTTCTTCCACCCGGCAGGAGATGTCCGGCTTCCCGTTATGTACCGAGACCGTCATTTCGCCCTTGGCTTCTACCTTGACGCCCGGTTGCAGCCACTCTTCACGTTGCCTGTCGAAGCAGAAGAAACGCACCCACTGGTACTCGAAATTCTCATCGACCTTTTCGGTGCTGAATGCAGAGAACATCGTGTAGGACTTATCCTTTTTGTCCTTCCGTTCCTCGATGTTCTTGCCCACCTTGCCCCGGAACGACAGTTCGCCCTTGATGGAATCCGCGATGTCCGCCGCCGGGCCGATACGGTCGGCAAAGAGGTTGAAATAGAGCTTTTCGCCCCGGCGTTTCAGGAACAGCGTCCCCGCAACCTCGACACGCAATCCGTTTCGATAGCCGGATACCTTCTTCTGACCGCCCTCCTTGCTGACACTGATCTCGACCGTTTCGTTCCGACCGTCCTTGCCTTGGAGCACGACGCGGAGCGGAAAGGTCAGGAATGTTTTCTCTTCTTTGGTCGTGCGCATCGAAGCGTCGCGGCCGATGGTGCCGCACGCCGTAATATTGCATTTAATCATTTTATTTTGTCTTTTAGTGATACATAGTCCACCGGACAAAGCGGGGTGTCTTGAAGTTGAACAGGTTGAAAGCGTTTCCTAATCGGGAGCACGTATTCTCATGTAGACAATCCAGCCGGCAATACCCAGTTGGACGCCCACGATAACGAGTGTTGCTACCCAACCGAATAGCCGGGAACAGAACAGGATATGCAGGGCGCAGACGGACACCCCGGACAAGTACCCGCAAAGTCGTATCATCACGCGTTTTATCATGACTTTTTGGGATTATCTTTTCAGGTTTTCCGATTGTGCCCGTTGTTCGGACATTCCCCGTTCAAAGTTCTGCGACGCCGCCTCCGAGAGGATGACCGTGTTCAGCACGCCGGTCACACGCAGCCGTTTGGCTTCCTCCGAAAGAGAACTGTCGTTCAGCGTCACCGACAGGCGGCTTAACTCGGCAGAGGCCAGTTCCCGTGATACCTGAACGCTGCCGTTGTCCGCCTGCAGGACAGCTCGCCCGTTTTCCCCGACTGTGAGGTCACAGTTTTTCATGCCCGGCAGCAACGCTTTGAGGTCGATACGCCGGCTGTCCATCGCCTCGGAAATGGCTGCCTTTTGTTCCTCCTTGTTCTTGCTGTCGATTTGCGTCGCCAGTAACATCAGGGAGGTAAAGGCGGTCATGGCCATTTCCACGACAGGATCACTGCACCCCGACAATCCCACGCCGCTATCCTCCGAGGAGAGCAGTTTTTTCATCCACGCATCGGGCGAAAGGCTTTTGCCGGTGGCATTCTCTTCTGTTCCCTTATATCGGGCGAGCAGGTCGTTGCCGTTATGTAGTACCTGCTGTTTGATGTGGCCCTTTTGTGCGATTTCAGCCAGATACGCTGCCGGATCGACGTCCCGCTGCGTGCCGTCCGCATAAATCTGCCGGACACCGAAGTGCAGGTGCTTCCCGGTCGTCCGTGTCCCCGTGTTACCGGAACGGCCGAGCTTCTGGCCTGCCTGTACCGTATCGCCTGCCTTTACGGAAACTTCGCCGAGGTGCATGTAGGTACACTGTACCTTGCTGCCGTCCGGACGGGTGTATTCCACGGTCAGCGATTTGTTACCGGGTGCATGGCCTTTGTCTTTGACAGCGACGACCTTGCCGTCTTTTTCCGTGGCCAGGACCGTATCGCCGTCGCACCGGATGTCGATACCCGTGTGCATACGTTCCTTGCCGTCTGCCGGATCTTGCCGCATACCGAATGGCGAGGTGACGAAAAGAAACTCTTTCCGCTCCACCGGAAACGAATAGTCCACTGTATTTCCGACCTCACGGAGCGGGTTCTCTTCCACGCCGAACCGCTTTCCCTGCGTCTCCATTTCCTGCATGACCTGCCGGTCGTACTTTTGCAGCCCGTTCTGTTCGATGATACGTTGCAGGCTGTCGGCATAATGCCCGCCCGTGGCATAGCCCGCCTTTTCGAGGCCCTGTGTCCAGCCCTTGTAGTCATCGGGCGAGAGCGAGAAACAGCGGGCATAGCGGCTGTTCTCTTTCAGGAAGCGTGAGTGGTGCTCATACGAATCGCCCACGCTGTCGTAGCTGCAAAACTTCTCGTTCGGCTTGTCATCGGAATACAGACCGTACCGGCCACCTTCGGCAATCCATTCGGGCGTGGCCTTGATGCCGAAATGGTTGTTCTCATTCACGGCCAAACGGCTCTGCCCGTTGGAACTTTCCAGTATGCCCTGTGCCAGCGTCACGGAGGCCGGAATGCCGTACCTCCGCATCTGTGCCATCGCATAATCTGCGTATTGTTCCGTATATTCTTGATTCTTGTTTGCCATATCTTTACCTCCTCATGGTTGGACGTTGTTCGTTCTCGTTCTGTTCGTCAGTTGCCTCTGCAGGCTCGTTTTGCTGCGCCTTGGACATACCGTCACAATCCATCACGTATGCCCGCAGCGCATGGATTTGCTGCCTTGTTTCCTCATTGCTGTGTTCAAATACCAATATGATTTTGTCCGCATCATACGGAATGCGTTCTTTGGCCGGAGGCATGTCCAGCTCGTTCGCTATGGTCTCCGCATCATACATGGAAGCGTAATACTTGTTCTCATGTTTGAAAAGGACGACCGCTTCCGGTTGTTCCTCTTTGATTTTCTTGTATTTGTCATACAGTTGTTCCGGTATATCTTTTATGGGCAACTCTTTCAAGGATGAAGCAGTTTTGGGGGATTCCTCATTGGCTTGCTTGGGGTGCTTGTCCTTATCCTGCTGTAGGGTATCCTCTTCTCCTTGTTTCTTTCCGGCAGTCTCTTCCTGCGTCTGTCCTTTACGCAGCACATCGGCAAAAAGCGTGGCCGCCAGATGGCGTTTATATTCTGCACGGTCCTCAGCCAGCCACATGCGCTGCCACTGTTGCCGCGTGACGCTCCGGGGCTGCAGTTTCTTCCCGTCGATGGTCGCCACGCACAGAGTTCCTTCTTGTTTGGTCTTGAATACGGACACACGCTGAATCCGGTTCAGGTCGATGTCCTGCGCCCCGCTGCTGAACAGGTCCACTTTCAGGTCTGGCTGTGTTTCCGCCAGTACATAATACTTGTGCGCCAGTTCCATGCGTACCTTGTCGATGTTGTCCATCGCCTGTTTGAGCGTGGAGAAAAAACGGTTCACGTCCTCCTTGTCTGGATAGATACTGTACCCGTTCTGATGTTCGGGCTTCAGATACAGCGCCCAGCGGTTCTTGTCGTCCTGGATCATCTGTATCTGGTCGAAACCGATTTCGTCCGCCCGTTTGACCGCAGGCGTCACGTCCAGTGTGGAAAGCATCTCCAGTGCCCAGTTCTTCAGTCGGGCCAGTGATACCTGTTTCTTGGCGAAATAGGCATCATCGGGCCTGTACCCCCATGCGCCGTCGGGATTGAAGAAACGCACGTTTTCAATACCTTCCCTTCGCAAAGCCCTGCCGATACGGGCCTTGTTCATGCCCGGCACTTCGTTGTCCACCTCCGGCGACGCACCGGCAGGGAGTATCACATCCGCCGATTTCGAGGACGGATCGATGACGATGACAATGGTCTTGTCCTCCTTGTTCGGGTGTTTCCGGATTTCATCGGCCACGTAGAAATGCTTGGGTAACTGCTCCTGCATATCCGAAGTCTGCCGGCGGTTACGCATCGTGGCATATTCGATTTTCTCGCCCCGTTCCGCCTTGTGGATTACTTCGAGGGCGTTGTTCACGTCGCTTTCGAGGGCATCCATCAGGTTGGGGTTCTCTTTAAGTTCCCGGTTCCAGTAGTCTACCAATTCAAGGCTTTTGTCGGACAGACGGGCAGGCAGTCCCAGTTCCAGCATTTTGATGCCCGAAGCCACCTCCACGATCAGCCGTTCCTGTTTGAGGGCATCTTCCGAAGGACCCATGCCGTTTTTCATCACCATGCCTTCACGGGCCAGCCGTTGTTGGTGCCCCGTGGCGCTCACGATTTGCCGCAAGGCTTCCTGAACGTAGTCGTTATAATGCTCGAAGTTCCGTTGGCGCGGCATATAGACCGCATCGCGGTCCGTCTCGTAATGGGGCATTCCGCTGCCGTCCGAACGCACGGGCACGAGATTGTCCCGCATTTTCAGCAGGAAGTCGTTGAAGCGGATATGCAGTCTCCGTTCATCGGTTTCGGAGTAGCCACGCTCCACGGCACTACCGTCTTTCTGCAATACCGCATCGTAAGTCTCCTTATCCACGTAGGGCAGTGTCGTTTGGTCGATGTTGAAAAGTGTGCGGATCTCCCTGTTATGTATGCCCTTGTACTGTTTCTGCACCTCCTCGTCCAGTTTCAGATAAGCGTCCCGGCTGATGATGTCCTCCGGATTGTTGCGGTGGACGTACTTGTTCCAGTTGTAGAACAGGAACGGAACGCCTTGCTCGTGCTCGCGTACCGATGTGCCGCGTGCCTTGGCATCGCTGTAAAGGGTGAACAGGTTGGTCTTGCACCCGTTCCGGTCCGAATGCAAGGCCATGAACAGGCCGTTGAACGGGCTGACGGCAACACCTTTCGGATAAAATTTCGGAAAGCCCTTGCCCGTAGCGTTGAGCCAGTGTCCCCCGGCATTCGACGCTTCGTTCAAAGCCGTGGAGAGCAGCTCTATCTGACGCTCCTCGGCATTCTTTTCTATTTGCGATTTTTCTTTCATATTCCCATATTTTTTCGGTTACAGGATTATTGAATGCCCCGTGTCCGCACGATGGTTTCCTGCTGTCCGTTGTCATAGTTCTGCGAAGCCATCTGGCGGAGCTTGTCGCTTTGGGCGAGCACGGCATTGGCCAGCGTGTTCAGCGGCAAGGCTCCTGCACGGTAAGCGTCGGCCATAGCGGGGGTGAGCTGCACCGTACAGGGCACACGGTCTATCGTGGCAACCAGCGTGCAGCCTTGTAGTGCCGGGTTCACGATACGCGGATTCAGCGGCTCGTCGGGATAGCGTCTGTACTGTACCTCTCTACCGGTCGTGGCTGCATTTCTGTTTCCCTCCGTCCGTTCTTTTCCCAGCACCTCGTGTCCCGCCTTGTTCAGCAGGTTCGCGCCACCCAAGCCGATAAGCAGCATCTTCAACATCGGATTCTTGACGAACATACCTGCCACTATACTCGCTATCGGCAGCAGGTTGTCTTTCAGGCCCAGCGATTGTGTCCTACCTGTAAACACGCCCAGCAGGATGTCGGGCAGCATGGCCAGTATATAGCCCAGATTACCCGCGACATCGCCTATGCCGTCCAGTCCGAGCGAGCGGACCAGCTCGTCCCAGCCGTTCTCGTTGGTCTGTATGGTCTGTGTTCCCTGACCTGCCTGTTCCTGCCGCATCCCTTCCCCCGCAGAGACGGCGGAAGTCGACACTTCCTTTTCCTCTTTTTCCCTTTGTTTGGGTTTCGATTCCGTCTGTTCCTCCGTTTCGGCTTTCCGTCTTTCCATATCTTGCAGGTAGGCTTCCTCTTGTCCGGGAGCGACAACCATCGGCACGTCTTTATACCGTTCCACCCGTTTCCGTTCCTCCTCGGCGGTTTCTTCCCGCCACGGCATATTTCTATTGTCTGTTTTCCACCAGTCCATAAAATCGAATGTTACAATCGGTATCTTCTTTTGCAACTTTCCGTTGGCTGCGGCAAGAGCCGTGTTTTCTTTGCCCGGTATGCTTGCCGCCTCTTTGCGGAAGCTGTCGAACACGTTGCTGTCGCTGCCGAACACGCCCTTGCTGATACACTCCTCTGCAGAGAGCGGCTGCGTTTCCTCCTTCCCGAAATGGTCGGCAACGGCTGAGATTGCCGTATCCGCACCGATGAACCGTGCAACGGCCGTCCACGAACCCGTACCGCCCAACATGACCGTATCGGCCGAAGCCCCCAACACCCAGCCCGCACCTTTCTCCAACTTGCTCGGCCGGTAGGCAACCTCTCCGCGTTTTTCTATCTCTTCGGCCAGCGGCGAGCGCCCCAAAGCCTGTGGCAATCCCAGCAGGCTCGATTCTGCCGCCTTACGGATGATGTAGTCCGCCGAGGATTTGGGCATACGTTCCTTGACCAGTTGGTCTATCATCAGTTGCTCTACACGATAGTCCACGAAGGCATAGGCGAGGTCGCAGCCCAATTCCTGCGACAGTTTATCGTAACGCTCGCGTCCGACTTCCTTCACAACGACATCGCGCCACTGTCCGGCCATGTAGGCGAGGTCGTGCTGCATCTCCTCCGACGAGAGAATCCTGTCCTTGCACATCCCGATGTAGTCCTCGGTCGTCTTGGAGTTCCACTCTCCCGTAACCTTGAGAGTCTGGTACGGGTCGGCGAGCGGTTGCCCCGCTGACGCCATCATGCCGAGTATGCCGCCCAGGGAGGTCGAATACGCTTTCATTTCCTCGCCCTGTTTTTCGGTCAGGTAGGATTGCGTCTGCGTCATGACGGGGACAAGATGATGGCGGAAATAACTGCCCATCAGGGCCTCCAACTCCGCAAACCTTCTGCTATGTTTGATTCCGTCCATATAATCAATGTCTTTCTATATCATGTTTATTTGTTTCAACAGTTGTTCCTTCGTCTGCTCGATAGCGTTATGGTACACCTCCATTTGCTTGGGGAAAAACTCTTCGAGCCACGTGTCCTTTTCGATATTGTCGTGAATGAAACGTATCGCCTGTTCCCGCTCGATTTCTACCGAGGCTTCCCCTTCCTCCCGGTTGTTGAACCATGCCTTCGTCCACCAGCGGACTCCGGCACGGTCGGGATAGACGGAGACGATTCTCGGTATGTCGAAGCTCTGGATGTCGATGTCCAGTTCCGCCAACAGATCAATGAGTCCGCTGCCCGCTACGGCTTCGTCATGAAGTTTTTTTTTACCTCGCCGCCTGTTGCGGAAAGGTACACATCATGCCGCAGGGCAAGGTAGTTCAGGAAATCCGCTATCAGCAGGTTCTGTACCTTGCAGGCCAGCGGCATGGCTTTGCGCCCCAGTCCCAGCGGGTTGTACATGCTCGGCATCTTCTCATAGAAATACTCCTTCGCAGCTCCCATTGTAAAGATGTGGCGCAGCGACTGCTCCGTATGTGCGGGCACCGTGTACGCTCCCCGCTGTAAATCCTCCATGTAAAGTGGCAGAAAGCGGAGCATCAGCTCTTCTATTTCCCTTTGATCCTTCTCGTAGTCGTTTTTTACTCTTGTTTCCGCATCGTAAAAAGACGCCGCACCATTGCCGTCGGCTTCCTGCAAAGCCTTGATGTTGCCGTACAACATGGTCAGGAACTCTATTGGGTTCAGTTCCTCGCCCTTGAATTTGACTTCTATATGCAGCAGTTCGCCGCTCAAAGCCACCGTTTGTCCGGCTTTCACCCGCTGTCCGAATTGGGCGAATACATTCGACAGATGACCGTATGTCACCTCGTACCCGCCGTAACGGACCGTCTGGCAAATGCCATGTACCGGGTCGTTGCCCACACCTGACACGATGCCGCTGGCCACGGCTGACAGCATGTAACACCTCACGTTGAAGTCTATTCCGTGATGAAAGAACTTTTCTCCCGTTGCCGGGTGTACCTGTTCGCCGTAGCCGAGCGACATCTCCACATCTTTCCCCTGCGGCTCCTCGAACGGCATACAATAGCCGCTGTCGGAGTGCAGAATCATTTCTTCCGTATATTTCATTGTGATATATATTTTCGTGTTTCTATCTTCTCATTCCTCCGCTTTGCGTTTGTTCCTCCGGAGAGAGTGTCGGCGTCTGTGTCCTCGATACCGTTTCCGAGGGAACCGTGCGGACAACGCCCGCATTGTTGCCGATAAGCATCATGCCCAGAAACAGACCGGCGATTTTACCCAGCCAGCCGAAACGTCCGAACACGAGGTACGCTGCTGCGATAAGTCCTGCAATGTTCAATCCCGACACATTGCCCCCTCCGAGGTTTCGCAAAAAGCCGCTGAGCATGTTGAACAACCCACCGCCGGAGGCTTCCCGCAGGAAGTTCGATACCCCGTTCAGTTTCGAGTCCGCGCCTCCCACAGCCTCACCTATGGCAGAGACCGTCTCTCCGGCTTTGTCTTTCAGTTCCTTCATGTCTTCGGTCGTACCTGCAAGGGCATCCGTGGCGGATTTGCCGACTACGGCCTCACTGACGATCCGTGCGACACTTTTGTCGGTGGTCAGTTTTTCCCAACCCACATAACCGACGGCAGCTCCGGCGGTAGCCGTTTTGACCGCCTGCCCGGCTCCCCGAAGGGTCTGCGAGGGATGCAGTACCGCATGACCGGCACTTTTCCCCGTCGCATTGGCGGCCTTGCCCATGCCTTTCATGGCCTTTCCGCCGTATTTCAATATCGTATCCCAAGCTCCCATATTTTTATTCTTTTTTTTAGGGTCTTACATTTCTTCCAATTTGCCGCCAGCGTCTTTGGGCGGCTTTCACGATGTCGTACTTGTCCGCGACAGGGCGTGCGCCCTCGTCGATTTCCCGCCAGATGTCGCCCATCGTGGTGTATTTCACTGCCTTGGTCAGTCGCTGCAGCGTCCGGTTCATCGACCGGAGTTTCGGACGTATGCCGAACACGATCTCCATACGTTCCCTTTCCGTCATCTTGTTGTCCGAGAGGCAGGCCGTGCGTATATCGTTCACGATTTCCACGCTGTTCAATATCATCTCCCGGTAAATCTGGTTGCGCCGCGTGGAGAGGGCGACGGCCAATGCACCCGTCGAATGTCTGCTCAATTGTTTGGTGAAGTCGCCCATGTTGTCTGTAAGCTGCGATATTTCATGGTAAAAACCGTAAATCTGAGCCGCATAGCAGACAATCGAGCGGAACGAGTTCAGGTAATTGTTGAACTCCCGTTGCAAGTCCGTCGTGCCTTCCACTTCTTCCTTCGTCCACACATGCCCTGTAGTTTGCATCAGCATGACCTTCTCTTGGTTTTTCAGTTCCTTCTCGGCCTTGTTGGTATAAACCAGAATCATTCCCGCAAGGGTCGCATCGTTCTGCGCCTGTACCTTCGAGATACCGGCGCACAGCAACAGAATCCATATCGAGATTATCCGCTTCATCGTTCTTCGTTTTTTATTATCCTTTTTTCAACGGGCGATGGCTGCCGCCCTGCGCCAGCGGGACATGGCCAGACGGGCCACCTCGCCGTTGCTGCGGTCTATCATACCCGCCGTTATGTTGTTCCACACGTCGTTCAGGGTATAATAGCGCAGGCTCAAATAGAGCAGATGCAGTTTCCGGCTGAATGCCGCGAGCTGGTCGTTCAAAGCCCACAGGGTTTTGCTCCGTTCCGCCCCCGTGAGCATGTTTTCCGTGCCGCCTTTGGCCACGGCGTCGTTCAGCAACGTGAACACGGAAACCAGCTCCGTCGCCGTCTCGATATAGAGGTTGTTCATGTTCATGCTGGCGACGATGCCCTGCGGGTTGTCCCCGATGGCTTTGCCCAGTTTTCCCAGCGTGAGGAAAATCCGCACGCCGTCGTTATAGAGGTGGGTACAGGCTTTCAGCGACGAAGCATAACCGTTCGCCGTCTTGAGGTAACTGTTGTACTGCTTTTCCCACTCATGTATGCGGTTGAACTCCGCTGCGATACTGTTCTGCATCAGGGCGGTCTGTGTCTGCCCTTTGATTTGTTTGTCTATCTGGCCGTTTATCAGTTCGTTTCCCTCGGCCAAGGCTGCCCATTCCAACGGGTTCGAAGCGGCAACCTGCGCCTTGGCCAATTGCGGAAGCAGACCGGCAAGCACAAAGACCACCCATATGCTAATGATTCGTAATCTCATAGATTCCCTTTTTTCGTTTATTGATTTCCACACGTTCACGGATAATCGCCACGATGTCGTTTCCGCGCCGGATACCGATAAGGTCGAGCTTCGGGCTGTTCCGGTCCGTCGAAAGGATAACGACCGTTTTCAGACCGCAAAGCTGTTGCAGGAGGCTCTGGTGTTCCTGAAAGTCCACGATACGGTACAGTTCCATGTAGTCCACCCTGCGGCAGAAAAGTCCCCGCTCGCAGACAAGCTGTTCGTTGCCGACCCGGTAACATATCCGGCGCAGGCAAATGAAACGATACAGCAGCACGAGGAACAGAAACAAGGCAATGACCGTCGCCATACCGCCAAGCGGCATACCTTCCATGCCGCCGTACACCAGTCCCGCCATGCACATGAATATCAATGGCAGTTCGTCGATGACGAATTGCCCGGCGTGCGGGCGCAGGATAATGTTCCGGACATCTTGTATGGTATATGGCATGGTCATCGGCGAAAGTGTATCTGTCGTTCCTGCCCGGCGTTTTCTTCTTTTTCCGACTCCTGCCCGACAGTCTCTTCACGTTTCTGTTCAGCCAAAAGCTGTTCGTTCCAGCTCGTATGGCGATAATCCGGACTTTCCCAGGTAATGGAGACATCATGCTCCCTGTCAATACCAAGGAACTCCCGTAGTTTCTCTCGATATTCCCGGTAGCACTTGTTCGTGGTATCTATCTGGTCCTGCACGTCTTCCGGGGCACACAACCCGCTCGAACGCATCGACTCCGCTTCTTCCGATTCGGCGTCGAACCGTATGCAGATTTCTTGCAAACCACCCTTGGGCAATAGGTAAAATTCTCCGTCTGTCAAATCCCCGCCGTCCGGTATGGAATCGAGATAGGGTTTCCTCTCCGGCGTTTCCTCTATGGCAAAACGTACTGAGCGGCATATCTCCTTTTGCAAATCCCATGTGAGATTCGACCCTTTCCGGGTATTATCGAAACAGATATGTTGCCGGGCAGGGATGGTAAGATCAAGTATCTCTCTCATCTGTTTCCCGATAGGCTTGCCGCCCGTTGAGATAAAGACCGCCTTTCTCAAATCCTTGTTCTTCGCCTGATGGAGTTGGTAATAGGCCATCGCGTCATAGGTACTCCCGAACCAGTAGATATGTTTGGCCTCGGCAAGAGGTGTTCCGGCAGGACTTGCAATCCACAACCCTTCGCTCTCATTGCTTTCCTCGCTCTTGCCTTTATAGCTATCGCATCCGTCCATTCTCATACGTTCCCGTTCCTCGAAACCCACGACCGTACCGCCCTCTTTGGGCAAGGTCAGTGGAAAAGCGAGACAGGTGTATGCCGCACCGTCTGCGCCGTGTTTTGTTGCCAGGCAGAAATGACGGTGGAAAGCATTCTGCGTGCTGAGGTCGATACCCCGGTTCTTGAAATAGGGATAGAATATCTCCTGCATCTCATGGTCTTGAGGGTTGAATCTGTGCAGGTCGTAGTCTGTTATATCGAATGGTCGTAGGTCTTGCTTGACCGGTACGGTTTGCACCTCGTATTCTTCGAAGGGGATGTTCAGCAGGCGGCTGCACACGAGGTTTACCAGCCGGTTCAGGTCTATTCCCTCATAATATTCCGCGAATAACGCCGGGTGCTCCTTGATGAACGAAACGACGTTGTATTCCTTCTGCCGGGGTGGTTGGCAACAGCATTTTCCCTGTTGCGTTATGACGAACTTGTCACCCCGGATACGCTTTTCCTCACTGTCCGTGCGGATAAACGAGGAGAGGCGTAGTCCGAAGCGTCGGTTCTGGCGATACCCGGCATCAAGCAGTACATCCCGGATATCGAGTCTTTGCAAAAAATCATTATGTGTCAATTTCTTGTCATTCATTGTCTTCTCTTTTCTTTTGTTGTTTCATGTAGGGGGTACTGCGTTGTCATCGGTGGAAACGTGCTTGCCGTTCCTGTTCGGGTTCTTCTCTTCTGGCCGGCTCTTCGTGAACTGATTCTTGCAGCCTGATCTTTGCCAAGAGCTGTTCGTTCCAGTCCTTATAGCCTTTTTCAGCGGGCTCGTACACAATAAGGTCGGTGCTGTCCTCGCCGGGAGCGGGAAGATTACGGATCGCATCCTCTATGGCCATGATATTTTGTCTCATGCCCTCCAGTGTTTCCTCACTGGCCGAACCCTCGGCAAGGGCTATCTCGTACTCGTCTTGGCACACCATGCTCATCTCCTGCAAATATCCGTCGCCGATTGTCCGATAGTCGAGCGTACCATCTTCCCGATAGATTTCTTTGGGACGTAAAAGCGTGCCGATTATCCTGTGAAAGTCGAAGGGTTCGAGTTTTATTTCGTAGTTCTGGTTCTCCTCGCCACTGATACGGACCAGCAGTTTGTCGTCTTTCGTCACGTTGCTGGTGAATGTCTTGCCCGCCTGGGTGAGCGCGAAGTTGATGGCGAAGATCTGTCCGGCACGGTCCTGGTCGAAGCAGAGATGGTGGTAAGCGCGTGGAGTGGCCTTTATCATGGCTTTGAACTGCTGTTGGCTCGGTGCCCCGCCGGTAGAAACGAACACTCCCTTTCGCAGTTCCTTGTCCCATTTCTGGTTAAGCTGGTAATAAGCCATCGCGTCGTAGGCACTCTCGAACCAATAGATACGCTTAGCTTCCGCAAGTGGGGTTTGGGCAGGGCTGGCAATCCACAGCCCCTCGCTCGAATTGCTGCCCTCGGCCTTGCCTTTGTAGCTGCCGCTTCCGTCCATTCTTGCACGTCCCCGTTCCTCGAAGCCCACGACCGTGCCGTCGCCTTTGGGCAAGGTCAGCGGAAAAGCGAGATTGGTGTATGCCGCACCGTCCTCACGGTGTTTCGTCGCCAGACAGAAGTGGCGGTGGAAGGCGTACTGGGTGTAGAGGTCGATACCCCGGCTCTTGAAATAAGGATAGAACTTCTTCTGTGTCTCCCGGTCCTGCGGGTTGAACTTGTACAGGTCGTAGTTCGCGATGTCGAACGGGCGGATGTCCCGCTTGGGCTGTATAATCCGCGTTGTCCGGTCCTCGATGGGATGGTTCAGCAGCCGGTTGCACACGAGGTTCACCAGTCGGTCGGGAGACATGCCCGCACGGTATTCAGCGAAAAACTGCGGGTGCGCCTTGATGAACGAGATGATGTTATAGACTTTCTGCTGCTGTGCTTGGAAGCAGCACTTTCCCTGTTGCGTCACGATGAACTTGTCGCCACGGATACGCCGTCCCTCGCTGTCCAGACGGACATACGAGGGATAGCGCAGGCCGTCGCGCCGGTTCAGGTGGTAGCCCGCGTCAATCAGCACGTCCTGAATGTTCAGCCTTTGCAGGAAGTCGTCGTAGGTAAGGTCTCCTTCTCTCATAATTGTCTTTATCTCCCTCTTCTCATATCGTTAATATCCTGATTCATCTGTGCCTCGAAATTGCGTATAGCCACGTCCCTCGGCGTATCGACACCGGGCTTGAAATACGGACGCGGCTCGCCTCCGAAACGCTCACCGTAGAACTCCGGACCGTGATGATGATGCCGCAGGCCGTGGACGACACCCGCCGTGACGACCGTTCCTGCCGCAAGGGCGGCGAAAATCTTCACGCCGAGACCGCGCTGTGCTTCCGGCCGCATCTTCATGTCCACCTCGCTGAATATTTTCGAAAAGATTTTCATGCGGTGGTAGTCATCGACCGCAAGGAATTTGTCGTAATCCTTCTGGCTGATCTCGTGGCTGATGACCTGCCCGTCGATGACGGCCGTCATCTTGTACTTGCCCTCTATGGGGGACGGGTGTACGGCTATCTCGCCGACCTCGACCTCCCTGCCGTGCCGTTCTTCTCGGTACCAGCCCTTGCGCTCGTCAAGGACGGAAATATCCCGTCCATCGACGGAAGCAGCCGCACCATACGGCATCTCCTGCCGGAGCTGGTTTTCCAGTGGGGAGAGGATTTCCTGCTCCTGTTGCTGACGCTGCGTCAGTTCCTCCTGTACTTCGGGGTGCAGACCAAGGGCGATACGTTGTTTGCTGTCGAGGTCCGCCATCGTTACCTTGTCGGCAAAATCCGCCCCGATAACCCCGTTCAGGACTTCCAGCCGCTTCTCGACCGGTTGTTCCTCGATGGAGTTGGAGGTCAGGACGGCCGTTTCTTCTTCCGTCAGGTCATAGACCAGATCGGCGGTCACCTTTTCGGACTGTACGGTCAGTGTCCGTGCCTCCTTATCGACGATAAGGCCGTGGGAGGCAAGACATTCCTGCCATTTCTCGTTGGAAAAATAGACAGGAGAGCTTATCAGTTCCTTGTAGGTACGGGCCGGTTCCGTGCTGCGCGGACGGCTGACCAGCGGCGTGATGACCGTCTGCAGGTTTTGCAGGACGTCGGCCTGTTGTGCCGGTTGCACCGGTTGTCCGGCCTTGTATTTGTAATAGAAGCCGTAGCCGCCCGACTGCAATTCGCCCGGCTTCATGCGTCCGTCCCACCGTTCAGGGACAACGGGCGGTCCCGGATAGAACAGTTGGCCGCCGACCCGCCGCAGATGGAAGCCCCACTGGTGGCGTGGCGTCCAGCCGAGAAACGGGGGCGGCATACCCAACCGTCCCACATGCCCGTATTCGCCGATACCGATACGGTAGCCGTGCAGCCCCATAGCGACACGACCGTTGGCATTGCGGGCATGGACGAAGTTCTTGGGCATATAAAAGTCTTTCCCTACAATGCTCGTGAACACGTTGTAGGCTTTCTTGTTGGCCGAGTTTGTTCCCCAGTCCGTCAGGGCCAACATCTGACGCTCGGTAAGGTCGTAGGTCAGCAGCGGCGAATCGTGGCCCTGCACCACGAGCCGGTAGCCCGTGCCGTCGCTGACCACGTGGGCCTGCATACCGTTACGCCTCAATATGTCCTGCATTTCGGGTTGCAGGTCCATCATTCGGGGGTTGGTATTCTTTCGTATCGCCATAATCCGTTGTTAAAAAGGGTTTCCGTTATGCATCTCCGTTCTCCATCGCCGCCTCCAGTTGCTCGTCCTTGTAGTGGACGAACTCGGCGGCGGATTCGTTGCCCGCCATAAGGCTGTGCTCCTTGCAATAGCGGGCATATTCCTCCTGCCATTCGGGCGAGAAATGATTCACATAGTCGAGCCAGCCGTATTCGCCGCGCTCCATCTTCTCGATAAGTACCTCTTCGGAATAATATTGGTGTTCTGCCATATTCGCTGGATGTTAAGATATTATTTGTGAACTCCCGCCGCACGGTTACGCTCGGCGCTTTTCTTCTGTTCGTTCCACAGTTCTTCGGTATATTCCTCTTCGGGAACATAGTCGAGGTTGCCGTCATCGTCCATCACCCAGCAGCCGTACACGCCGAAAGTGTACTTGTCCCACTCGCGTTTGGGCTGTTCTTTCCATTTCTGGCTGTCGCCCGAACAGAAGCGGATGCCGGTCTTGTCATGCAGGTCGATGCCCACCGTGACGGGTTCATCGTCCACGACCAGTGTCAGCGGTTCGCCGTTCTGCATACTGTTTACCTCCATTGTACCGAGGTGCATTATGTCGGCCAGCACTTGCAGGTTGCGCCCGATAATCGGCGTGGGGATATACATCACCTGCTTCGTTTCCTCGTCTATCTGCACGAATGCCTTGCTGTGCCGTCCGTCTGCCGTCTCCACATCGGCAAGAATCGCCTTGCCTGCGAGCAGTTGTTTCTGTTGCGCCTCGTCGTAGCGTTCCAGTGGCGAGGATTCCAGGACGGGATAAAATACCACGTCCGACAGACCGTCATCTCTACGGACAAGGGCGAAGCGGCTGCGGCTTTCGATTAGTTCTCCCTTCTCGTCACGGACACGGACCGGAAGCACGGGAGAGTGTCTGCCGTCGCAAATCTCATCGAGGACACGCATCGGCAAGTCCTCGATCATCTCCTGTGTAAGCCCGAATCGGGCCAGTGTCGGATAGGGCAATTCAATTAGTTCAAATCGTACTACATTCATATTTAATTTTGTATTTTGAATTACACTTTGCAAAGATAGATTCTTTTCATTCCCTTGTATATAATAGAATAATATTAGTGTATTAAGAGAGTTTATTTTTATGTTCAGAGTATGATTTTGCGCATAAATTCATACTCTGAATGCTTTTTTTGTTGTACTTTGGTCGAAAAAGGCCGTGGAAACGGGACATCTTGGGCAGGGCTGGTTATATTTGCCGCATGAGAAAGAAACTACTGGTTTTGATGGCGGGTGCTGCAAGTATCGCAGGCCCCGTTCAAGCACAATTCAATACGGTCTCGACCGTGCCGTCCCGATACAGGGTTGAAGTCGTTTCTGCCGGTAGGGATAATGTGGCGACCTTGCCCGGAAACATGCTTTCCGTCCAAGACTCCTTACCGTCGGCAGGAGACGCCGCCCCGGCATTGCCCGCCGACACCTGCAAACACGTATGGATAGAGCGTTACCTTAGCGTAAGCTATCCGCTGCACCGGATGAAAATCAACTCGCTTTATGGGTATCGGAAAGATCCTTTTACCGGAAAAAAGAAGTTTCACAACGGAATCGACCTCCACGCACGGGGCGACGAGGTGATGGCCATGATGGCGGGAGTGGTAGTGAAAGTCGGGCAGGACAAATCCTCCGGCAAGTATGTGACCTTACGGCATGGAGACTACACGGTCAGCTATTGCCACCTGTCGCGTATCCTTACCCGGAAAGGGGCTGCTATCGGGCCGAGGGATGTCGTCGGTATTACCGGTTCTACAGGACGCAGCACCAGCGAACACCTGCATATTTCCTGCAAGCTCGATGGAAAAAGTGTCGATCCGTTAATGGTACTGGATTACATCAAGTCCATACGCGAAGAGTGCGTGGCGGCACTGGCCGAATCCAGAGAGGCCCCCGCATTAAGTCCTGCGGGTGGAAAACACAGATGATTCCGTTTATTTTTGTTAATCATTTCACGGGAATGGTAAAAAAATGCCTTTATGCTTACCTTTGCAAGGCAAAATTAAGGTATGAAAGGATTCGTTGCTGTTCTATCGTTGGTGCTGCTGGCCTTGGTATGCAATTCCGGGGCGCTGCATGTTCCGGCGGCCGGTGTGGCGGCTGCGCAGGAATGTTGTGTCCGAAATACGGACAACGCCTCTTTTCAGCAATTCCATGACAGAGACTCTATCCGGCAAAAAAAGGACAGCGACATAACAGGCATAATCGGGGAAATCCCCGATGTGGCTTGCCGTGCCGGCGCATCGGTAAAGGGGATGCATCTTCGGTACATATCTGTGGAAACGGCCCATTTTCTCCGAATTTTACAGCGGTATCTCATTTGCCGCATGAACAACCTGACCTATTGTTGTACCCTCGTGCATGACTCTTCCCGTAGCCCGAACTGGGATAATGCCTGCGAGCATTATATCTTCGGGATGAGACGGATTCTGATTTAGCGGTTTGTTTTTTTATCGTTTATACTGACGGTTACACTTGGCTGAAAAGCGGGGTGTGGCTGTTCGTCGTGAGTATATCTTATTATTGAACAATCAGCAAAAATAAAATTTTCAATCCGTATGAATCAAAACATTTCTGCTGCCGAAACCCTGTTTTCCGCAGCGCATCCCGATATAAAGAAGATTACCAATATTTCGGCTCTTATTCTTTCCCTCCTTTTTTGTGCGGTGGGACTGTGCCTTCTGTTTTTCTCGTCGAAAGTGGAAGATTCCTCTTCCGCGTCAGGTCCTGTCCTGCTGGTCGGCGGAATCGCCTTTCTGGTGGCCGGAGGTATTCGCCTGATGATAAGAAAAAGGAGTCTGATATACGTTCCGACCGGCAGTTTGGTGAAAAAAGGTTCTTGTTTCTTCGATGCGGGCGACCTCTCTGTATTGGGGCGGTTGCTGGAGGAGAAGACTTTTGACGGCAAGGCAGAGGTACTGCCGAAGAAGGACGGCGGTGTGCGGATGGACTACATGGTTTCGCAGGACGGTAACTTCGCTGCCGTCCAGTTGCTGAAGTATGTTCCTTACGCTTACGAACCGGCATCTTCCGTACTCCATTATACGGGAGAAGAGGCCAGCGCTTTCGTGAATGCTTTGCGGGTCGGCCGATTCTGATTCTGGAAGGGAAACGGTAACAGTTTCCGCAATTTGGCTCGTCCGGCAGCCGGTTCTATAAAAGAACGGTTGCCGGATTTGTTTTTATTGTGGACTGGGGTTTGTTTCTTTGGAAGGCTTTCATTTGCACGACAAATGTCCGGTTCATACATGACGCCATGCTCTGGAAAAGACCCGGTTGTACGGCAGGTTTTCTTGTACTCTGTATCGTTCCGACCATTTTTTATATGTTGAAGGTTAAAGTAATGAGTTATTATATATACCGATTGTTTGGTATTGGCACGGCTGGTAAAAGCTTGTAATTTTGTACCCGTTTTTCATTTCTTTTAAAAACTATAAAAAAATAACGGGTAATTGTGCGTATATCTGTTCTCGGACTGATACTTATGTTCCTGTTTCCGATAACTCTATTTGCCCAACAGAGGGTGGATGTGACCGGAAAGACCCTTGTCGTTTCCAACAATGGAGAAGGACAAGAGGTGTTGCCCTATACCAATATCTTGGTACTCGAAGCCGGGGATTCCACCCTTGTAAAAGGGGTGATGAGTGATGCCGGCGGGAATTTCCGTCTTAGCTTCCATGCAAAGAAAGAATCGCCTTACCTGCTGAAAGTTTCTTATATAGGTATGAAGCCGGAGTTTCGTGCATTAAATACAGGCAAGACGAAAATCCATGTCGGAAACATTGTCTTGACAGAAGGTCTTGAACTGTCCGAAGTGGTGGTCACGGCTCCCATAAAGGAGGTGGAACTGGTGGGCGACACTACCGTCATCAATGCCGATGCCTACCGGATTCCCGAAGGCTCGAACTTGGAAGAGCTGGTAAAAAAGATACCGGGCTTGGAATATGACAGGCAAAACAAAACCTTGGTTTATAATGGGCTTCCCATTGCGGAAATCAATGTTAACGGGGAAGCGTTCTTTGCAGGAAACCATGCGCTGGCTTTGGAAAATCTGCCCGCCGATTTGGTAAGCAGGATAAAAGTGTATGACAAGCGTAGCGAAATGGAGAAATTCATGGGGATAAAAACAGGGGAAGAAAACTATGTGCTCGACCTGCAAACCAAGAAGGAGTTCAACGGTACACTGATGACTTCCGTAGCCGCAGGCAAGGGTAACAACAAGAAAAAAGAAGCGGAACTAATCAGCAATTTCTTCAAAACCGGCGGGGAAAACCTGTCGGTAATCGCCAAAAGCGGCAACCGCAACATGACATCCGCAAACAAAGACAACCGCCAAGACAATGTAGCGGTGAACTTCCTGAAAAAGTTCGGAAAGAAGATACACCTTAACGGGAATGTCATGTACAGCAATGCTATCAATGGGAACGAGGGGACATCTTACTACGAGCAATACCTGAAAACGGGGAACCGCTACCGCTATGCGACCAGCGACCGCCACAACACCAACCGCATGGCAAGCACCATGCTAAGCATGAAATGGAATATCGATAAGATGACCTTGCTGAACCTTTCAGGCAGCTTTAGTGCGATGAAAGGGACAAACGGGAGTGACAGCCGGCAGGCGACCTACAATGAAAATCCAGAATTGGATATCACAGCACCGTTCAATGGGGAAGAAAACGGCCAAACGGAAAACGATATCCGGGTGAATGGCATCCGCATGAACTCCCGTTCAACAAGCGCCAACCGGCAGTATTTCCTGAACGCCGACCTCACCCGACGGCTGAACGAGAAAGGCAGCAGTTTGGGGCTAACCATGCAATACTCGGAGGGGAGAGGAAAGAACGAGGCGTTTTCCGTGTCCTCCACCACCTATTACCAATTGCAGGATGAGTGGGGTAACGATTCCGTCCTCTACCGTAATCAATATTATGACAGCCCAAACAGAAACCGCAAATTCAGCTTGGGACTGATACTGACACAGCCACTACACAAGAGCCTGCGGGCACAACTTTCGTATAAATTCAGACGGGAAAACCAAAACAACGACCGCAATACCTACGACCTGTCCCGCTTTTTCGACGGTACGGACGATGAACCCTTGTACACCCTGCCGGAAGGCTACGAGGCAGCCTATACCGACAGCCTGAGCAACAGAAGCCGAAGCCACACGACAGCGCATGAAGTGGCCCTCCACCTTAACTATACGGACAGAACTTGGGAAATCAACGCTGGCCTGTCCGTCGTTCCCGAACGGCAGAGTCTCGACCAGAAGACCGGGCGGATGCAAGCCGACACGCTGAGAACCTCCGTGAACTACTACCCGGCTGTTACCGTCTTGTGGCACAAAAAGAAAACACGGGTGCAACTAAGTTACGAGGGAGACACGAAACAGCCGGGACTGACCGAACTGCTGACACTGACCGACAACAGCGATCCGCTGAACATTACACGGGGAAATCCCAGCCTGCGCCCTTCGTACAACCAAAGGGTGCGCTTAGAAGCACGAGACACGAAGATAGGTTTGAACGGAGACATGACTTGGGCGAACACGGTGAACAGTGTGACACGGGCTGTGACGTACAATACCCAAACAGGCGGTATAGAAAGCTATCCCGTGAATGTGAACGGGAATTGGAACGCAAGAGCCACCGTGCGATACCAGAAGCGCATCAAACGCCGATTTTCCGTTACCGCACGTACCGGCGCTTCGTTCAGCCAGAACGTAAGCCTTATCAACGAGGGACAGCAGGAGATGCCGGAGCGCAGTACGACCCACAACACGACACTGAATGCCAACCTGCGTTTTGGCTACCAGCCCCAATGGGGAGGTTTCGACCTGACGGGTGACTGGCGTTTCCGCCACTCCACCAACCTTTTGCGCGAAACCGGCGATTACACCCGCGACTACCGCTTGGGGGTGAACGCCTACGCCGACCTGCCCGGCGGCATTCAGTTGCGGAGCGATGTCGATTATTCTTTCCGCAACGGGACGAACATCACCCCCGGCGAAGATGACCAGGTAGTGTGGAACGCCTCCCTTTCTTGGCGTTTCCTCAAACAGAAGAAGGCGGAACTGTCATTCTACTGGGCGGACATCCTTAGCCAGAAAAAGAACTTTACCCGCAGCGTCTCTTCCTCCGGATTGTCGGAGAGACACACGCAGCAGATAGGTAGTTGGTTCATGCTCTCCTTCAAGTACCGTTTTAACAAACAATTATAAAGCAGGAGCGAAGTTTATATTTTTTTAGTTAATGAGTGGTGATTTGCTTCTAATTATATACCAATTTTTAGGTATTGTGCTCTGAGTAAACTCGTTATAATTTTGCACCCCGAAATAATAATAACGAAATAATAAAATCACAGAAAGATGAAAAGAAACAATTTGCATGTCGGTTTGATGGCATTCGCAATGCTGCTGATAGGGGCATCGTGCAGCGATGACGACAACACCCTCTCATACAGCACGGGTGCCGTGCAGAATACCGAATTGAAAACCATTCTTGTTCAAAGAGGCTACACATTCAACGAGGACGGCAATCTGTTGCTTGATGATTTGGCTAACAATACGACGACGCTTGACCTCTCCGGAACGCAGATTTCCACAGACGCACTGGCAGAACTTTCCATGTTCCCTAACTTGACTGATGTGGATCTGTCGGACAATGGTTACGGCCCGGCGTTCGACTTTGCCAAATTGCCGGAACAAATCACCGGAATAGACCTGACGGGTAATGAAATCTACGACTATGATAATCTTGTGAGTGTCGTAGTGGAAGAAAACGGTGATGAAACTGTGACTAACCTGCACGAAATTACCAAACTTTACCTTCCGGAAACCGCTAAAGAGAATATCGAAGATCTCGTGCGTTTCTACCGCCAAAACAAGGAAGCCATCACCGCCGGCACCATTGATATGAAGATGACTGATGTCGACGGCAATCTGCAAACTTATACCACCCTGCGCGACGTGCCCGACGCAAACCTGCTCACTTATTTGCAGACAAATTTTGCCGATCTGTTTAACGGCGACCAAATAGACCTTAGCAAACATTTGGGACTCGACCAGAAAACAAAGGAACTGCTTGTTGCTCCTGCTGATAATGTTACCAACTTTGAGGGTATTCAGTTTCTGGTGGAGAATCCTTATTGGGAAGGTGCTAAAATCAGCCTTTATTCTGCCGGAGAAGAAAGTATAGCTTCTATGCCCAATATAAAAGTAGGGAAATTCATAACCCAAGTCATCCTGCAAAATATAGAAGTGGAAGATATCGACTTATCCAATGCTACAGATTTGCGAAGTGCTTGGGTCCAAAATAACCCGGCATTGCAGAAGTTAGATTTGAGTTATTCCACTATTTGGGGTCAAGGAGATAAAGAAACGGAAGGCAATGGTACGTATGGCAGTAGTCTGATGGTTCTGGGATGTCCTATACTGAAAGAAATCAAATTGCCCGAAAAAAATGAATTGAAAGCCTACAGAATTGATATTGAATGCTTGGACGCATTGGAAACATTTGACATGTCGAATGTCAAGATGGTAGCAGAACTCAGTATAGGTGATTTGAATAAAGACTTTAATCTGGTTTATCCGGAACTGACCATTTTCTATAGTGAAGATGGATATGCCGGTACTTATTTCGCTTGTTCAGAGAACACTTTCTATAGAGAATCAACCCAAGCATTCCTGAAAGCAAATTATACAGACATTGACCCAGACGATACGGTCAGAAGGTTAGGTTATACTTCTTCTTTATCGTATGATAAAAACAAAGGATGCCGTTGGAGGACTTTATTGAACAAACAAAAATAAAGTGTAATTATTTTTTTATTAAACTTTAATTATAAAAACGATGCGAAAATTTTTCTTAGGAGCTGCCCTTGTTGCAGCAAGTTTCGGAATGGCACAGTCTGCTGACGCTGCCACAGTGATGGATGTAGATGGTGTAAGTACCGTATTGGCAATCAGCGATTACGAAGGTACTTATAACGGTACAATGGATCAAATCAAAATGAGAGGAGAAGATTATGAGCCACGTGCTGCATCTTATACTCTTGAAAATGGTATTTTGAGTTGCGATTTTCCGCAGATCGGAAGTATGCCGGGGAATATCACTATCGAGTTGGAAGTAGAAGTAGATGAAGAAACCGGTGAAATTACAGCTTTCAAAGGTGATAAAGCAGGAACTTTGACCATTTTAGGCATGGATTTAGTAACATTGAAGTTAGATTCTTTGACTGATGCCAAAGTTACAGGCAACACTATCGAGTTTACTCTGGCAGTATCCGGTAAGTTCTTAGGTGCAGATTTCCCTGCATCCGTACACTTTGTTGGAACAAAATAATTCGTCATTATTTTGTCAAGCAACGAAATTAAATTCAGAAAGAGTAAGGAGAAAGCTGTCAAACGGCTTTCTCTTAGCTCTTTTTTTGTGTGTTACTAAGAAAAAATTATCACAATATATTCACCTCACCCAATGGGGAAGACACCATTATCCTGTCAGCAAGGCTGCTATGCCGCTAAAAACACTTCCGGTATGCAACCGACGGCGAGGAAACAAAATTATCCAAACCGCCTGAACCGCTTCTGAAGCCTACATGCGGTACACATCAAAGACAGACTTTGCCATCGGAAAAAGCCTGCCTTTAATCATGTAAAAACCATGACTTTACATACCCTTTGCGGAATACACGCAGGCAAGGGTAATGAACAGGAAACAATTATGGATTACAAAACAAGTAAATTATATAAGCAAAATGAAAAAGTTATACTTTTTATTCAGCCTTCTTATGGCAACAGTAATCGGATTAAGTTCGTGTGAAAGTGACGATTCACTTACCAATGAGCCACCTGCACAGGAATATATTGATAAGGCGAAGGAAATCCTTGTAGGAGACCTCGTGCTCTCAACCCGTGCTACAATGAGCGGTGTGGACAAGACGCTGTTGGAAAGCGGTTGCCCCACCAAATTCAACTTTTCTTGGCGGGAAGACGGCACGATGGTGCTCGACCTGAGCGACTTCACCGTGGGCGCCATGCCCTTCGCCATCACCTTCCGCTGTGCAACGAAGTTTATGCAACTCAACAGTTGGGAAAAGGATGAATACCCCGGCAGCGGTTGGGTGAAGTTCGTGGGAACGGACGGAAATGTCACCACGAGCGGCGATGACGCTGCGGACAACCAGGAAGGGAGCGGCGCCCGTGTAGATGGTTTCCTGAACGTGGACACCAAGCAAGTGGAGTTCATCGTGGACTACAACATGATGAACGTGCGCACCGAAACCTTCCTGCAAGAAATCGACAAGAGCCGTATCGACCGCTTTGAAGAAGAATTTGCCCAGTACGAAAAAGACTTGGAAGAAGCCAAGAAAGAACAGGGCAAGGCTTGACCTTTCGATTGCAGGAAAGAAGGAAAGACCGTAAGACACACGGCTTTCCCTCTTTTTTGTGTAGAATAACATGTTTTGATGATAGACAGATGAAAAGAATAACAGCCATCTTATTTTGTGTCTTACTGGCATGTATGAATGCCCAGGCACAACGTAAAGTAAAGCTCAAAGTTCTGGAGAAAGGGACGGAACAGCCGGTCATCGCGGCCACTGTGGTCTATGCCGATAACGAAGCGTTGCAAAACCTGCAGGGGAGCGTCACGAATGTGGACGGGCTGGCGGAACTGAAAATCCCCTCCAAGAAAACGTATTATTACAAAATATCCTATGTCGGTTTTGTTCCGGCAACAGGAAAGATAGAAGCGACCGAAACCGAGAAGACCGTCTATCTGGAAGAGGATCATTTGGGACTGAACGAGGTAGTCGTCACCGGTTCGCGTACAGCGCGACCCATCAAGATGTCGCCCGTTACGACGCAAGTCTTGGGCGGCAAGCAGTTGGTCGAAGCCGGATACAGCAACCTGCAACAGGCATTGCAGCAGGAAACTCCCGGTCTGAATATCCAGAAGGTGGGCTTCGGAAACGAAATCTCCATGCAGGGGCTCGACGCCCGCCACGTGCTGTTCCTGATGGACGGCGAGCGCATGACGGGCGACATGGCCGGGAATCTCGACTACGAGCGTTTCAACCTGCACGCCATCGACCGTATCGAGATTGTAAAAGGAGCCAGCAGTACGCTGTACGGCTCGCGTGCCGCCGGTGCGGTAATCAACCTTATCACGAAGAAAACGACCAAACCGCTTTCCATCGACGCAGGTGTGCGCTACGGACAGATGAACGAGCGCAATTACAAGAATCCGCAACCGAAGGATTTTTTGTATATGTTCGAGAAGAATGCCGACCGCCCCAACCTGCAAGGCTGGGTATCTGCCGGATTCAAGGCGGGGAAAGTAACCTCGCAGACCGACGCATGGTACAGTTCCTCGGATGCGTTCTACATGTATCAGGCGGAGAATGACAAGAAGGTCTACACGCAGGAGGCCAATCCCTTCCTTCCGCACGACATCACCGTGGTCAACTCGTCCTCACGTCCGCCGATGGGCATCGAGGGCAAGGAGCATATCACGGTTTCCCAAAAACTGTATTACGACCCGACCGATGACCTCTCGGTCTTGGTTTACGGGAGCACCTTCTTCATGAACACGTATGACCTGATACAGGACATGACTTTCAGCCAGGCGCGTGACTGGACGGCGGGAGCCAAGCTGACCTACCACGTGAAGGACTGGTTCAGCGTTACGGGTAGCCTTCATGCCGACTTTTACGACCGCTTCAAGCGGCACGAGCGCATCGACACGCGCAACAAGGACTACGAGAGTAGCATCTGGCAGCCGCGCCTGACCATCACGAGCAACTACTTCGACGGGCACAGCCTGATCTTCGGTGTGGAACATACGTCGGACGAACTGACCTCCGACCGTTTCTCCGGCAATGCCAACCACGATCTGAAAACCCGCGCCTTGAAAGAAACGGAGTATTTCTTGCAGGACGAGTGGACCATCAACCCCAAGTGGATGGTATCTGCCGGACTGCGTACCAACTTCTCGAAGGCGTTCGGTTTCATGGGGATGCCCAAGATTGCCGCCAAGTATTCGCCCAACGAACGGTGGAGCATCCGCGCCAACTATTCGATGGGATACCGTTCTCCGAGTATCAAGGAACTCTTCTTCAACTGGGACCATTTGGGCATGTTCATGATCCGCGGAAACGAGAACATGCAACCGGAAAAGAACAATTATTTCTCGCTGGGAGCCGAGTACAGCAACGACCGCCTGTTCCTGTCCGGTACGGCCTACGGCAACTATTTCCGTGATAAAATCGAGGGCGTATGGCGCATCTACGACATGCAGTACAACTTCGAGTACACCAATTTGAGCAAGCAACGCCTTCTGGGGCTGGAAGCCTTGCTGCGCTGGCACGTGCTGGACTGCCTGACGCTGAACGGGACGTACAGCTTCGTGAACGTGAGCAAGAACGAGGGCATACAGGTGAACACCACCTCTCCCCATGCCGCCACGGCCAGTCTGGACTACAAGTTCACGAAGAAGAACTACCGGTTGAACGCCGTGTTCAGCGCCTCGTACATGGGACGCAAGAAGTTCGACGTGCAGGACCGCGTGTTCGTGGAAGAGGACAACAAGAGCTATGACGCCTACTTCCGTTGCGACCTGCCGCAATACGTGCTGTGCAACCTGTCGGTGTCGCAGACCTTCTACAATAAGGTAAAACTGACGCTCGGTGTGGACAACATCTTCAACTACGTGCCGAAAACCCTCGGTTCGGGCATCACGATGTTCAACGTGCCCGCCACGCCGGGAACACGCGGATGGGTGCAGTTGGAATTTATGCTGGACGATGTGATTAACTCTTTAAGGAAAAAGAAATGATTAAATATACGACAATGAAACGTATGGGATTATTCAAAACGGTAAGCCTCCTGCTGGGCTGTCTCACGATGTTCTCCTGCGTGGACTATGACGACATACAGCCCTTTACGGGCAAGACGCTGCCCCGCAAGTCGGGCTATTCCACAGGGGTGACGAACGACTGGATATACTTCAACCTCCGCACGGGAGAGTCATTCAACACTTACACCGTGAACAAGGACATCAAGGAAGGCGAACAAATCAACCGCACGGACTGGGATCTGGCTTTCTGCGGCTATACCATGCGTACCAATTCGGGTACGAGCGGCATCGGTCAGGGCGGTGCCGCCGACTTGGGCTATGGCGGTTACGATGACTGGACGAGCGTTTCACAACTGCCTTCCGACTTGGAATGGGTCGTTGACACGGACGACGTGCGCGTCACCATGTCGCAGAACGACTGGAACCATTACCTTGTGGAAAACAATCTGGACTTCGATGCCAACCCGTGGTTCGACCCCAACAACGGTCCTGCCACGACCGAGACCAATGCCAACCCGCTGCTGTCGCAGGCCATGAGCTTCTCCGGGCCTCCCCCCACATACACCCCTTCGTTCCACACGTATGTGGTGCGTACCGCCGACGGAGAGAGGTACTTCAAGATACAGATTATCAGTTGGTACGATGCCAACGTGGAAATCGGTGATGAAGGCGGGAGAATCAGTTACTATTGCGACGAATTGAAATGACGGAAAGTATGATGGGACAATTCGTGCGCTTTATGCGCTTCTGCAACCGGCGGTGGGTGAAATGGCCGACAGTTATCGTCTTCCTGACGGCGATAACGGTCGCCCACTTCGTCATGGCAGACAAGTACGGGGACAGCCCCAATGCTCCCACTTGGGAGTTTACAATTACGCTGCACGCCGCCATGCTGGTTGCTGCGGCAATTATTATAGTATTCTACAAGAAACGTATCAAACGTAAATTAATGGAATATGGAAAAGACTAACGTAACGACCACTGAAACAACAAATGTAACACCTCCTGCCGCCAAACGGCGCTATTGGTGGAAAGCCATCGCTTCTTTCCTCATGGTATTGTTTACCATGCCTTTGGGGCACGGGCTGATGATTATCATGGAGCATCTGATGAGCGAGACCGTTCTGCACTATTCGGCCTTTGTCATGGGCGCGGTAGGTATGGCGATGGTGATTGTCGGCGTATTCGCCAAAGGAGATACGCGCCAAACACTCTGGGGATTCTTCGGCGGTCTGCTCTTCTGGACAGGCTGGGTGGAATTTCTCTTCATGTATTTTGCCAACCGTTTCGGCACGCAGCCGGAACTCGACCCTGTGACGGGTGAAATCGTAACCCGTCCCGAATATCTCATACTGCCCGCCTCGTTCGGTTTTTGGATGATGATTATGGTAATGTACCTGTTCAGTACAAAGAACGGATGCAACTTCATCAACTGGTGGCAACGGTTGCTCTTCCGTGGTAAGAAGAACGACATCGCCGCCCGCCCCATGACGCGCCACACGAGTATCGTCACATTCATGGAACTGATGATGTTGCTGTGGACTTCCTACCTGTTGCTGATGTTCTGCTACGATGATGTATTCCTGGGCGAGAATCATCCGGTGACACTGTTGGTGGGGGTCGGATGCTTTATCGGCTCGTTCTTTATCTTCGCCAAACAGTTGCGCCTTTCTGCGTGGGGGGCCAACATCCGTATGGCAATCGCTACCGTTATCGTGTTCTGGACACCGATTGAGATCCTTGGCCGTATGGATTTGTTGAGCGAGATATGGGTAGACCCTATGGGGCATAAGACGGAAATGATTATCATACTGGCAGCGTTCCTTGTACTGGCTGTTTACCTGTGGTATATGGGTGCGAAGAAAAAGAATGCCGTTTCCCAATAAAGAAAACCGGATATGGCAGCAACAAAAGAGAGAAAAAGGCACTGGCTTAAAGCGTTTGTCTCCATCGCTGTGACATTGGTTGCCATGCCGCTGACACACATCCTGGCACGTGCGCTGAAAGACGGTACGGCGGGGGTGGAACAGTTCTATGCCGGTATGGGAATGGGGCTGTTCGGTTTGCTGATGGTCATTATCGGTGTATTCATAAAAGGCGACGTCAAACAAACGCTGTTGGGTTTGTTCGGCGGTATGTTTTACTGGATGGGCGCCATCGACTTCCTGTTTATGTACTATGCCAACCGTTTCGGCACGCAGGCGCAGCTCGACCCGGTAACGGGCGAGATTGTCAGCCGGCCGGAATACCTGATACTTCCGTCCACATTCGGGTTCTGGGCCATGACGATGATGCTGTACCTGTTCTGCACTGCCAACGGCTGCAATTTCCTGAACTGGTGGCAGCGCTTGTTCTTCGGCAAGCACAAGAAGGAAATCGCCGCACGCCCCATGACACGCCATACCAGCATTGTCGCTTTTATGGAAGTCATTACCATGCTGTGGACGTGCTACTTGGTGCTGATGTTCTGCTACGATGAGCGTTTTTTTGGTGACCATCATCCGGTGACATTGCTTGTCGGGATGCTGGGCTTCATCGGTTCGCTGTTCATGTTCGCCAAGCTGTTGCGTTATGCTTCGTGGGGCATGAGCCTGCGTTTCGGTTTCGCCACCGTAATTATCTTCTGGATCGCGGTAGAGGTCTTCGACCGGATTCACCTGCTGAACGGGCTATGGGCAAATCCACAAGGACATGTGCAGGAAATCGCGTTGATTCTGGTTTCGTTTGCAGTAACCGGGCTTTATCTCGCTTGTGACAGACGAAAGAAAACTGCGGATGTAAAACGACAATAAAAGATAAATCATGAAACGGATAACTTGGAGGAAACATCATAAATGGTTCGGGTTGCTGTTCTGCTTCTTCATGCTCATGTTCTGTTGGAGCGGTATTGTGCTGAATCATCGTGAAGCGGTGGCCGACATCAACGTCAGCCGGAAGTGGCTGCCTGCGGGTTATCGTTTCGAAGCATGGAACGGCGGGCTGCTGAGGGGAACGCTGCGCTATACGGACAAGGATTCCGTGGCTCATATACTGGCCTATGGTGCAGCCGGGGTATGGCGCACGGACACTGCCGCCTCGGCTTTTGCGGACTTCAACGAAGGACTTTCCCAAGGGGCGGACTACCGTAGCATGAAAGGCATAGTGCAAACACCCGACGGTACGCTGTATGCCGCCGGCCAGTTCGGCCTGTACCGCCACGACGGAACGGCTTGGATAGAAATCCCCCTGCCTTTGGACGAGGGAGAACGTCTTTCGGACATCACCGTCCGGGGCGACACGCTGGTAGTTGCCGGACGTTCGTACCTCTATCTCTCCACGTCTTCTCACGCCGGATTTCGGAAAATACAGGTGAAAGTTCCCGACGGTTACGAGCCGAAGGTGACGCTTTTCCGCACGGTGTGGATGTTGCATAGCGGGGAGTTGTTCGGCACGGCAGGCAAGCTGGTTGTGGATGCGGTGGCTGTTGTGCTGGTTCTCCTGTGCCTCACGGGGCTTGCCTACTGGCTGCTGCCCAAGGACATGCGCCGCCGCCACCGCCACGGGCGGCACACGGAAGGCGAAGCCCGATGGACACGCCTCTCCCTGCTGTGGCACGACAAGCTGGGACGCACCACTATCATACTGACCCTCTTGGTGGCCGTTACGGGCTGGTGTCTCCGTCCACCCGTCATGATACCGTTGGCTCTGACTAAGACACCCGCTCTGCCCGGCACTTCCTTAGACAGCCCTAATCCTTGGCACGACAAGCTGCGCATGGTGCGCTATGACGATATGTGCGGTGACTGGCTGCTCTCCACTTCCGAAGGTTTTTATTCGCTGGCTTCACCGGATGCCGTTCCCGTGAAGGTGGAGGAAGCTCCCCCGGTCAGTGTCATGGGGCTGAATGTCTGGCAAAAGGATAAGCAGGGGAACTGGCTGGCCGGTTCGTTCAGCGGCCTGTTCGTTTGGGACAGACAGCAGGGCTGGGTAACGGACTACTTCACGGGAGAAGAAGCCGAAGATACAGCCGGTCCTCCTTTCGGCAAGTTTGCCGTTTCGGGTTACAGTGCGGATTTCAAGGGAAAGGAATGCGTGGTGGAATATTACGAGGGAACGGATGCACTTGTCCAGCCCGGCGAACTCTCCACACAACCCATGTCGCTTTGGAACTTCGCTTTGGAAGTACACAGCGGACGGGTGTTCATAGGCAGCGTGGCTACTTACGTGTTTGTCTTCCTCGTGGGAGGAGGATGCGTATGGTGTCTGTGGACAGGATATAGGGTGAGAAAAGGAAACAAGTAATAAAACTTGTTTTTAAGAAAGTCTCTTGGAGATTGAGCACACCCGATTCTACACAAAATGCGATGGCATACGGCAGAACGCCCTGTTTATTTTCATGCAGGACCGGAGAGATAAAACGGCATTTGAAAGAAACGGATTGCCAGTTGAAAATTTGGGAGGCTTTGTTCAAGATTCCATTGGTTGGAATGACCGCATACGGAGACATCGCCTCTTTGCGCATAAAAAGTGAGGTTGTGCCGGTTTGAAGTGAACAACCTCACTTTTTATAATTTGGGGCAGCGATTGTTTAACATCCTCCGCAACATCCGCCTCTTCTGTGTTTCTTGTGATGACGATGATAATCGCAGCAACGACCTTCATGATCACAATCTACGCAACTTCTGCATTCTTCATTCTTGCGACAACCTCTGCATTCCGAGCAGTCCGTATCGCATTTACACTTGCGGCAGGTACAGTCCTCGCAACAACATTCTATTTTCACTGTTTCCTTTTCTTTTTTGTCCTTTTGTGCAAACAGGGTCACACAGCAGGCTGAAAAAACGAGGACACAAGTCAATACGATTTTCTTCATAAATTATAATGTTTTAATGTAATGACTAAAAATACTTGTCCCTATTATTCTTGGTTTTTCGGGAAAATTAAAATTACGTTTCCAAAAATAGAGATATAATTCAATAATCACAAATCACTTATAATAAATGATGTGAAAAATGAGATTCCATTCAAAATATGAATTAAGAGAAATCTTTCCGCAAGTACACCATGTCGGTAAGCAGCTTTCCATCCTCATAAATCGGATGATCGTAATTATCCGTGAAGAAATTTTTCAGTCGGTGTGAGATACGAAAGCCGCAATGTTCGTAGAAAGAGAGTGTAGATGGCGTATCTCCCGTATCGACAAGCATGACGGAACATCTGCCCTGATAGTATCCAAAGAGATAATCAACCAGCCGTTTTCCGTATCCTTTGCGTTGGGAGGAGGGACAAACGGCTATGTTTTTTATTTCGTAAATACCCTCTCCTTCACACGTCACTACAGAGATAGCCTTCAGACCGTCATCATAGAGGGCAAACATCTCACCTCGTTCCAGATATTTGTCTATCATGCTTTCTTGTTCATCTGCCAACAACAGCAAATCCAAGAATTGTTTCTTGTTAGAAGTAATAAGTTTTATTTCCATGTCATATATTCTTTTTCCAATGTTCCAAAACCGTTTCCAAGTGTTCAAGTCCCCTTTCTACCACCCCTTGATAAAAAGGATAAGGCTTTTTCCCGATGATGTTCAAACGAATTTCAACAATAGTCATTCTTTCATTTCGTCAGTTCCTTGATTTTGTTCACGATGCAGCCACCCCACACGTGCGCCTTTATCAGAAGCAGAGGCGGCCGGGTAACGGTTTTTCCATAGAAGATGGCCGCCACCACCTTGCCGCCGCACCTTTCTATCTCCTCCTTGTAGTCGGCCATACTCTGTCCGCTTGTCAGCACGTCGTCCACGATGATAATCTGTTTCCCTTCGATATTCCCCGTGATACGGTAGTTCCTTTCGAGGATACGGTTTTCGCCGCCTTTCGCCTCGTGCAAGCTGTCGCGTGACTCGAACACATCGACATCATATAAGCCCGAACTTAGGTCCGGCCGGTGGGTTGTGATGTACCAGTCGAGCCGTTTGAATCGCCGGGCATACTTGAACTCGTCGCTGCACGGCATAAACAGGATGTGGTAAGGGGCATCGGCCAAATTCAAGACGGACATGCACGCCTTAAAAAACTCGATACCGTGATTTTCGCCCTCTTTGAACTGGTAGAGGGAACAGCAGAACGCCCGCTGTTCATCGTCGATCAGGTCGGCGTACCGTGAAGGATAGTAATACCCATAGAAAGCGACTTTTATTCCGTGCGATTTGAACGGCTTGAGCGGCTGATGGTCCTCGAAAAAGTCCGAACGGGCGAAACAGAACATGAGGCAGGCTTCCCGATGGCCCGCCAGTACCGCCAGACGGCAATAACGGTCGCGCTCTTTGGCGGTAGCGGCGTGCTGCTGCGAACGCAGCAGCTGCAGTCTTCCGTCGCCAGAAACCGGCAAGATACGACAGCAGGACTGCAAGGCCGCACAAAACCATGAACCAGAGCTTTGCTTCCATATTCATTGGGATAAGGTTATTCCGACATACCTGTACAACCGGCAGTTTTCTCTGCCACGGGAGCTTTGCACCTGCCGTTCACCTGTTTCAATGTCTTCTCGAAATATCTTGTTTTCATGTATTTATGCAATTTATTACTGTGTAATATATAAGCAAAGGAATGAATTACATTTTGTCTGCTGACATTCCTAATATTTTTTCCATATTGGGACGAAAGAAATTGCCCCACTCTTCCAGTTTCTCAATGATAGGCAAAAGGGTTTCACCTATCGGAGTAATCGAGTATTCGGAATGTGGGGGAAGTTCCGCAAATATTTTCTTCTCTATGATTCCATACATTTCCAATTTCTTTAATTGCTGATTTATAACACGAGCATTGGCTTCAGGAAACAATTTGTGTAATTTGCTCGGACATTTAGCCCCATCGCTTAGCTCAAAAATGATACAACTTTTCCATGTCCCACTAATAACTTCCATTGCAATTCTGATTCCGTAATCAATGTCAAAAGGTATTTTCGATACCCGATTCTAATTTATATTCCACCTCCCAGTGCATGATAAAGTTTGATAATACTCTGTATGCGGTCAAAGCTGGTTTGCAACCGGTTTGTCTCTGCTTCAAGGAGTGACTGTTGGGTAGTTAATATTTCCAGATAGGTGGTACCGGAATGGCGCATCAACAGTTCCGTCTTTCGCACAGCTTCACGCAAGGTTTCAACCTGATGGGTGTTTATTTCAAATTGCGATTTTGCCGTCTGCCATGCGGTTAAGGCATCATTCACCTCTTTCCCCGCGTTCAGTAATGACTGTTGGTATAACAATCTGGCTTCTTCCTGACGGGTTTGAGCAATTTTCAAATTAGCGATATTTGTTCCACGGTTGAATAACGGCTGTGTCAGCGAAGCGATTGCATTGAACAGCCACTGTCCGGGATTGGTGATTACCCCGCCTCCATTGTTGGTCCAGCCCAATGTACCCGAAAGAGTGATATTGGGGTAGAAGGCCGAGCGGGCTACATTGGTGGCGTAGAACGCTTGAGCCAGTTCCATTTCAGCCCGACGAACATCAGGACGATTGGATAATAACAGCAAAGGAACTCCGACAGAGATTGTATCGGGGAAAGACGCTTCTGCCAAATCGCTCCGCTCAATCGAGTGCGACGGCATGGCAAGTATCGCCGACAAGGCGTTTTCTGTCTCAGAGATACTTTTGCATATAGCCAGTTGCGATGATTCCAGCTGCATCACGTTTGCCCTTGCCTGCAACACACCGGCATCATTCGCCTTGCCCACCTTTTTCAACGCTTCAAGTGTGCGCACGGTAGCCTGCCAGTTTTCCAAAGTCCGATGATTTATCACCTTTTGCGCATCAAGCAGGGCGAGGGTATAGTAACTGTCCGCTATCGTAGCGACAAGCTGTGTCTGTACGGCCTGCCGGTAGTCACGACTTCCTTGCAATGCGGCAACCGCACCACGCTTTGCTGCCGTAAGTTTGCCGAATAATTCAAGCTCCCAACTTGCGGACGCTCCCACATTGTACGCCTTTGCCGTAGCTCCGTCATATTTGTTTCCGCTGCCTTCCGCACTGATTCCCAATGAAGGGAGGTACGACAGTCTGGCTGTCATCAGGGCGGCTTCTGCCGCTTCCACTCGCAGGCGTGCCACATTGAGGTCGGTATTCTGCCGGAGTCCTGTCTCAATCAAAAACTGAAGTTTACGGTCGGTAAACATCTCCCGCCATGACATGGATGCAAGCGTTGTTGTATCAATGCCAGCCGGGATATTCCGGTACAGCTTCTCTGTCGGAATGTCAGCCCGATGATACCGGCTGTATGTGCCACAGCCGGTAAGCATCAAGGTTGATATGGTAAATAAGATGATCTTCTTCATTTAATTACGTTTAATCCGTTCTTGAATATATTGAAATGTGATGAACAGTGACGGTACGAGGAACAGCAGTGCCAGCGTACCTACTATCATACCTCCGATTACGCCCGTGGCGAGCGAGCGGCTGCCGTTGGCACCCACACCATGAGCCATCATCAGCGGAACGAGTCCGAACACCATAGACAATACGGTCATCAGGATGGGGCGCAGGCGAACCTTTGCCGCACTGTATGCCGCCTGCGCGAGGGTCATGCCTTCCGACCGCCGCTTGCCGGCATATTCGGTCAGCAGAATGGCTGTCTTGGCAAGCAGCCCGATAATCATAATCAGTCCGGTCTGCATGTAGATGTTGTTCTCCAGCCCGAACAGTCCCGCGAACAGGAAGCTGCCCATCAAACCGCAAGGCACGGACAGCAACACGGCAAACGGGATGAACACGCTTTCATAGAGGGCACACAGTATGAGGTATATCAAGACCATGCACAGCACGAATATCCACACGGCATTGTTCGTCGTATTGCTTTCTTCGCGCGACAACCCTCCCAACTCGTAGGTGTAACCTGACGGGAGAACGTGGTCGGCAGTTTCCCTTATGGCCTTCAATACCTGTCCCGAACTGTATCCTGTTGCCGGCGACCCGCTGATGGAAATGGCATTGAACATATTGAAGCGGGTCAGGTCCGACGGACCGTTGGTCTTGGTAAGACGGACAAAATGGCTCAACGGCGACATGGAGCCGTCGGAAGTACGGACATACATGCCGTCCAACGATTCGGTGTCCATGCGATATTCGGCAGGAGCCTGCATGGTGACATGGTACAGTTTTGAGAAGCGGTTGAAATTCGATACATATTCTCCCGAAAAATATCCCGAGAGTGTTGACAGGACATCGGAAGGAGACACACCGGACTGTTCGCATTTGGCAGCATCTATATCCACCCAGTATTGCGGATAATCAGCCGCGAACGATGAATAGACCTCACCGATCTCCGGTCTGCCCGACAACGCTTCCACAAACCGGTCGGTCACTTGGCTGAAGGCGGTTATGTCTCCGGCGTTTTTGTCCTGCAAGTACAGTTCAAAACCGTTGCCCATCCCATATCCGGCAATCATCGGGGGCGACATGGCGAATACGGTGGCATCGGGAATATCGGCGGTGGCGGCATAAATACGGCCTATTACATCGTTCACCGACTGCCCTTCCCCTTTGCGCTCGTCCCAATCCGTGAGAGTGAGAAAAGACATGGCCTGCGAAGGTCCCGAGCCACTGAAAGAAAAGCCTGCCACAGTACCGTTGTATTCAATCTCTGCGATACTGTCAAGACGGCTGTTTATACGTTTTAGGGTTTTGCCGGTCTGCGCCATGGATGTACCGGGTTTCGTGTTCATGCTGACCATGACCGTGCCTGTATCTTCTTCAGGAATAAGTCCGGTCTTGGTCGTATTGACAAAAAGCACCAACAGCCCGAACGATACCGCGATAGTGCCCCACAGCAGCCACCTGCGATGAATGACATATAGCACACCGCGCACATAACGACGGCTCAAACGGTCAAAAACCGCATTGAATGCCTTGCGGAAGCGTGCCGCGAAGTTGTTCTTCGTGTTCCCGTGCTCGTCAATGTAAGGCTTCAGCAGCAGGGCGCACAATGCCGGAGAAAGGGTGAAGGCATTGATGGCCGAAATGCCCACGGCAACCGCCATCGTGATACCGAACTGCGTATAGAACGCCCCTGAAGTACCGCCCATCATGCCCACAGGGAAGAACACCGCCATGAAAATAAGGGTGGAGGTCAGAATGGCCGACGACACGCCCTTCATGGCATCATCGGCGGCAAGCACCGGAGACTGATACCCCTCGTCGAACTTCGCCTGCACGGCTTCCACCACCACGATGGCATCGTCCACCACCGTGCCTATGGCAAGCACAAGGGCGAAAAGCGTAAGCAGGTTGATGGAAAAGCCTATCAGTGACATTACGGCAAACGTTCCGATGATGGACACGAAGATAGAAATCGTGGGAATCAGCGTGGACTTGATGTCCTGTAAGAACACATACACCACCACGATGACTAAAAGTATCGCCTCGATAAGCGTCCTGATGACAGAATGGATGGAGGCATTCAGGAACTTGTTGGTGTCGGTAAGCACCACAAACTCTGCCCCTTCGGGCAAATCGCGGCTGAGGTCATCGAGTACCTCGTGTATCTCATTGATGGTGCTTGATGCGTTCGAACCGGATTTCTGGTTTATCATCATCATGGCTGCCGGATGTCCGTTCACTTCGGATGAATAATTGTAATACTCATCGCCCAGCTCTATATCCGCGACCTCTTTCAATCGCAATACATCGCCGCCGGGCAGGGACTTGACCACCAGTTCGCCGAACTCTTCCGCAGTCGAGAGCCTGCCCCGGTATTTCATCGTGTACTCGTTTGCCCCGTCGGAGTTCTGTCCGAAAGAACCGGTGGCGGCCTCAATGTTCTGCCGTGCCAATACCGCCGAAATATCATCCGGGATAAGCCCGTACCCCGCCATCTTGTCCGGTTTGAGCCACAAACGCATACTGTAGTTCGAGCCGAACAGCTGTGCCTTTCCGACACCGCCTATACGTTTCACCCGTGGCTCGACATTGATTTTCATGTAATTGTTCAGGAAAGTCTGGTCGAAACGGTCGTCGGGTGAGTAAAGCGCGAAAGTCATCAGCTCGGCATTCTGCTGTTTCTCTGTCGTGACGCCGCTTTTGGTGGCTTCCGCCGGAAGCTGGCTTAACGCGCCATTCACACGGTTCTGCACGTTCACCGCCGCCATGTCCGCGTTGGCACCCTGCTTGAAATAGATGTTGATGGAAGCATCGCCCGTGTTGGATGCGGTAGAGGTCATGTAGATCATGTCCTCCACTCCGTTAATGGCTTCCTCAAGCGGGACGATTACCGCTTTCTGCACGGTTTCGGCATTCGCACCGGGATAGGTACAGAACACGTTGACAGTAGGCGGTGCAATGTCGGGATATTGCTCCACCGGGAGCACTTTGATGGCGATGAGTCCCATCAAGACAATCACCACGGAAATAACGCCCGAGAATACCGGGCGGTCTATGAAAAATCGTAGATTCATGGGGTTACGTTTTTAGGTGTAACAATCATTCCTTCCTTTACAAGTCCTACCCCTTCGGTGATGATGGTGTCGCCCACGGACACACCTTGCTTCACCACGAAGTGGTTACCATCGTTCAGACGGTCCACGGTCAGGTAGGCTGCTTCGGCCTTTCCGTTTCTGAGGCGGTAGGCGATAATCTTGTCCTGCAATTCCACGGTGGCGGTCTTGGGCAGCAGGATGGCATCCGCATCCACTCCTTGCAGGACGATATTGCCGATGGTGCCGCTCAGCAGCTCACGGTCGGGGTTGGGGAAGCGGGCTTTGATTTGCACCGCCCCGGTGGTGGCATTGACCACGCCACTGACAGTCTCTATGCGTCCCTTCCGTCCGTAGAACGTGCCGTCATTCAGTTGCAGGCCGACTTCCGGCATTTGGGAAATCATCTTGTCTATGGAACCGTATTGTGTCCTGAACTGACGCAGCTTGTTTTCGGAGACGGAGAAATAGGCGTACATTTCCGCATTGTCGGAAACTACCGTGAAGGGCTGCGTCATGCCGGGACTGACAAGTGCGCCGATGCGGAAAGGAAGCGTGCCTACCACTCCGTTGCTGGGACTTTTTATCTCGGTATAGGAGAGATTGTTGCGGGCATCCGTTTCCTGAGCCTTTGCCTGTTCGAGTTCGGCAAGTGCTACCGCCAGCCCGTTGCGGGCAAGAGAGAGTTCGTAATCGGATATGACTTTCTCATCAAACAAGGCTTGCTTGCCTTGCAGCTCGATCCGTGCCGTTTCCACTTTTGCCTGTGCTGCGCTGACGTTTGCCTGTGCGGTGCGCAAGGCTGCCTGATAGGGCACTTGGTCGATGACGGCAAGCACTTGTCCCGTCTTAACCTGCTCCCCTTCTTTCACACACAGGCGGGTGATACGGCCCGACACTTGGGGTACTATGTCCACATCCTGCCGCCCACGGATGGAGGCGGAATAACTTTCTTGAAATTCAACTGCCCGGGAAGAAACCACCATGACGGGCAATGTCTGTCTCATTTCCTGTTCCCTCTGTTCTTGTTTGCAGGCTGTCAATAATGCAGCCAGCAGGCTTGTTACCGTGATGCCGGCTATCCATGTTCTTCTATTCATCATCTGTTCTTATTGTTTTTCCATTCCTTATTCAATACCGCATAAATGCAGGTGTCCTCATACCGTGGTGTTCCATCGGGATGGCACACAAACGATATGAATTCCTTCATGCATCCTTCATATCTCATTCCGAGACGTTCGCACAATCTTTTCGACCGCAGGTTGTCATCCTCCACAAAGCCGTAGATGCGACGTGCGCCTGCTTCACGGAAAAGGTAATCCAGAAATTCCGTTGCCGCTTCATGCGCCAATCCCTTGCCCTCGAAGCGTTGGTTGAAATGCCAGCCCACGTTGAATGTGTCGGCTTCTTCACGCAATGCAAAAACATCACCGATTATGAAATCGTCTTCCTTCAGGCACACGGCATAGCGCAGCAACTCCTTTGGAGTATTGGATATATAAGCCAGTGCAGACTCTTCAGAGCACAAGCGTTCGCTCACGAAGCAGTTGACACGCGGATGGGAGAGGTATTCCAGCAAACCAACGGCATCCTTCTCCTGAAAATCTCTGATGATAAGGTGTTCTGTTTCAATAATCATAAGTCGCCAATTTTGGCTGCAAAGATATTCCATACCCAATTTGCCGACAACCGGCATGCAGTCGAAACGGAAAAAAACATTTATAAAACAGCTAAAATGGCTTCTGAAATGTCATTGTAAATGCTCTTTTCAAAGATGCACATCTTTGGGCAGTTAAGCCATGCTTCTTGATGCGTCACCTTCCTACAGATTACCAAAATCATACCCTGTTTTGGCAATCTACGTTCATTATGCAAGCATCGAATACAGTATAAATGATAGAACCATCTGTCTCGACACTCCTTTTATCTGTTTCAACTGCTGTTTTGTCTGTTTCATCCGGTTTCGACCTATCAAATGAAAAAGCAAAGTCGTACCTTTGCAACATGAAGTAACTTTGCAACCAAATATGATCAAAGAAAATGTAAAAATAATGAACTGGCGGAACGGCTTCCTGCTATCGCTCGTTTCCTATATCCTCTACCTTATTATATGGTTAATTCTTGATGACGAAACCACCAACCAATTACCGGGAATGGCGACAGTCGATTATGTCGTCGATTTTTTGTTGTGTATGCTCTTTACCTACATATCCTTGGGGTTCTCTTACCTTGTTTTTAAGATTTTGCCGTTCAGAACATCTTATGTGTGGGTGATTGTCTATGCTTCCTGTCTTTTGACGCTGAATAACCTCGTTGCGTTCGGCATGACATCTCTGTTCAATCTTTTGTGGGATGAAACCGGCAACGGGCTTCTTGACGAACTGATCAACATGAAGGGGGCTTACACTTTTGCCATGATAGCCACTTTCATATCAAGCGTTTATGCCAACACATTCTACCTCCAGTCATACATCAGGGCGCGCGATGAGAAGCAGGCTCTTGAAATGGCACTGATGAAGGAGAAGGAGATTGCCTTACAGTCGCAACTCAACTCGCTGAAGCTGCAAATTAATCCGCACTTCATGTTCAACAACTTCAACAACCTGCTGGAATTGATAGAGGAAGATACCAAACTTGCCGGCAAGTTCCTGAGTAACCTGTCGAAAGTGTACCGGTACATCATCACCAATCTGGACCGGAATCTGATTCCCGTCAGAGATGAGATAAAGTTCCTTGAATCATACTTGTATCTGATGCAGGTGCGCCACGTCGGAGGGGTCGTCACGAACATCAGCCTCGAACTGAAAGAATGCAAAGGATACCTTCCCCCGGCCGTGTTGCAACTTCTTGTGGAGAATGCAATAAAGCATAACGGTTTTTCGATGGAAAATCCGTTGTTTATTGACATCACGTTGTCTGACGACTATATCACAGTGCGCAACCTTAAATCTTCCTTGCTCTCAAAAATGGAATCGACCGGCTTGGGTCATAAAAACATAATAGAGCGTTATTCGTTGCTCTGCGATAAAAAAGTCAAGATAGAAAATGCCGAGAACTTCTATTCGGTGAGTTTGCCCATCATAAAAAAACAGTCCCTATGAAGATACTGATTCTTGAAGACGAACAGCGCAATGCCATGCGTCTCATTAGATTGCTGAACGACATTGATACGACGTTTATAATTGAAGGACCACTTACAAATATCAAAGAGGCGGTCGATTTTTTCCAATCAGGCAAAACAACAGACCTCATCCTTGCGGATATCCGCCTTACTGACGGCCTGAGTTTTGAAGCGCTTAAATATGCTCCGGCAACCGTTCCAATCATATTCACCACCGCATACGATGAATATGCGGTACAGGCTTTCAAGTTCAATAGCTTTGACTATCTTCTGAAGCCTTTGGATGCCGATGAACTTGAAGCTGCCATAGATAAAGCTACCAAAGCTGGCAAGAATTATGCTGACGAAAATCTCCGGCAGCTTTTCGATTCGTTGCAGAAGAACCAGTTCCGCTATCGGGAACGTTTCCTGTTGCCCTATCGTGACGGGTATAAGACCGTACGTGTTTCGGACATCAACCATATCGAAACCGAAAACAAGACGGTATACCTTCGTCTTAATAATGGAACTTCAGAAGTTGTCAATATGTCAATGGACGAACTCGAACAGCAACTCAATCCTGATTGCTTCTTCCGTGCCAACCGCCAATACATAATTAACATAGAATACGTATTGTTTCTTTCTAATTATTTCGGAGGGAAACTTATTGTCCGCTTAAAAGGGTATCCGAACACAAAAATAACCGTTAGTAAAGAGAAGGCTCAACGGCTAAAAGAGTGGATTGACAAATAGTCTCTGCCATGCTATGATAACATTTCTGTACTCACTTTCAGTTAGAAAAAACTGAATATCTCGCTACTCCATGAGGAACGCGCGGATATTCTTTATAATCGCTTGTTCCAGTTCGTATTCGGAATGTTCTTTCGAAAGGCCCACAAGGTCGAATGTATATTCGTCTTTCAGGGCAAGTATGGCCTGGTTCTTTATCTTCTCCGGCAAGGTCATGTCGAAGTTGCTCTGACCGAGCAGATAATTTTCGTAGGTCTTTGCTTCTATCTTGTTGATAAGTACATCTTTCGTCCAGCCGTATTTCTTGGTTGACAAGATGTAGAATTGCCGTTGTTGCATCTCTTTGCACTTGGTCAGAATGACGATGTGCTTCGACCAGCTAATTTCTCCAACTAACGGTTGGAGAATTTCATTCGACCGGTATTCGGTATAAAAACGGGCCATGTCCCACATGTTGGAAACACCGAATCCCTTTATACCCAGAAACTCCTTTTGTATGTACCGCGAAAGGTTCTCCATGACGGATTTTCCCCAGCCCAAGGCCGCTTGTTGTTCGGTAATCCGCCTGCCGATTTCCCAATACAGGGCGATCATCTCTTTGTTTACGGCCTTCAATGCCTCGTATTGGGGCGACCGGATGCGGGAGGTTATCTCGTTTCTGAAATCGAGATATTCGGGAGATAAGATGGGAGTATTCTTTTCAGTCATAGGTTATTCATTATAATCGGTTACAGGGGTAAGTTTTTCTTTTGATTATGCACAGGATTCCCTTGTCTTATCCCATCTTCTCCGGATTTCCGGTCTGTCGGCAGCATTCCCCGTTGTACGACGCTTTCTCCCTTTTCTATACCCGTTCCGTCCTTTCTCCCTTGTACGCATTTTCCTCCCTCTTTTAGCTGTCGGTTTCCGTGCCCAGCCTTGCAGCGACCTGCGGGGTATTATTTTTCCGCGAAGGTAACGGGCCGTTCCAATCTTGCCAATGCCGGCTGCGCCGCGAGTGAGGCGCAAAAATCTTCCTCTCCGTTGTCGAGCGTATTTTTTCGCTTCAGCCTTGTCCGATTGTCCCTGCCACCTTCAAGAGGCAGAAAAATAATCCCGGAGGCCGCAAACAGGCCGAATAAAGGGAAACAAACAAGGTTAAATTATGAGTTACAGCAAATTAAAATCACTGGTGGCAAACGTGGAAGCCATTGCAACGGCAATGAAAGTCCGTATCGACGACCGACAAGCCACTGACGAAGAGAAAGAGGTATTATCCCGATATTCCGGTTTCGGGGGGATTAAAGATGTATTGAATATAGGAACGGAGCATACCGTCAGCGATGATGTGGCCGAGCCTATCCGCAAGCTGCAGGACTTGATAGGCGCATATCCCTATTATGACGACGCCATGCGGCAAGCCGTCATCAACAGTATAAAATCCTCCGTCCTGACTGCTTTTTACACACCGAAATTCCTCGTGGACGCAGTAACCCGGCAGATACACGCTACATTCAAGGATAACTGCCTGCAAATGAGTACCTTTCTTGAACCCAGTGCGGGAATTGGCGGCTTTCTGCCCGTCTCCATGCCCGGCACTCGCAGCTACGCTTTTGAAAAAGATTGTCTTACGGGGCTTATCCTGTCGCTTCTGTATGACGAGGCGACCACGGTAACGGCAGGCTTCGAGACGATAGCCGACCAGCATCTGGAGCATGAGAGCTTCGATGTTATCGCCTCGAATATCCCGTTCGGCAATTTCCGGGTGTTCGATGCGGAAATGTGGAAGAAAGGCGGCATGTACGAACAGTCAGCCAAGACCATACACAACTACTTTTTTGTCAAGGCAATGGAACTGTTGAACGAGGGCGGACTGCTGGCGTTCGTTGCGCCGAGAGGAATTGCCGACACGCCGGGCAACAAGTTCGTGCGCGAGTACCTCGTCAATCATGCCGACCTCATAACGGCCTTACGGCTACCCGATACCCTTTTCATGCAGACGAGCGGCATAGAGGTAGGGAGCGACCTTTTGATATTCCAAAAGCACAGCCGCAAGGCGACGCTCTCGTTACGGGAGAAGATGTTTTTGCAGGTCTCCAAGGAAAAGGTCGACACGGCAGGAACGATGACCGACTATGCGAACAAAATCTTTACCCTCCCCAAGACCGCCCTTGCCACGGACAGTCGCATTGCGCTGAACCAGTTCGGTAAGTACGTCCGCAAATACCAGTGGTTAGGCGATGGAAACGCCATGTCCCAATACCTTTCCGCACTGCTCAAATACGATTTCGACCGCTATTTTCGCAAGGCTCTTTTTGCCAATCACGGCCAGGACAACACCCCCGTGCAGATGTCTCTTTTCGGCGAGCCGCAGACGGTCAAAGGCATACGTGCCTACACGGAGGACATGGAAACATGGATGAAGAACGGCGCAATGGTCGTTTTCGAGGGGCAGGTAGGTACGCTTCGGTTTCGTAAGTCGAGCCGTTACACGGAGACAGCCGTTGATTTCGTACCCGTGGACGAGGGCAAGGTAAATACGGACAGGGCCGCCGACTATTTCCCCATACGCAAGGTGTATTTCGAGCTGTCCGGCAGGGAACGGGAAGAACAAAAGGAGTGCTCGGAACTGCGTAAACAACTCAACACCCTATACGACGCTTTTATTGCCAAATGGGGATTTTTCCACGACAACGACAACAAGGAGTTTATCTTGCTCGACAGCCTCGGTACGGAGGTGTTCACGATAGAAATGCAGGTCGGCAGGGACATCTTCAAAGCCGACGTTATGCGTGAACCTGTAGCTTTCAAGAAGATAGACACCGCCGTAACGCTGTCCCCCGTGGAAGCCTTGGCAAGCAGCCTGAACTTTTACGGCAAGGTCGATATGGGCTACATGGCACAAGCCACGAACAAGGAGGAAGAAGAAATCATCGAAGCCCTGCAAGGGGAAATTTTCTACAATCCGGCCAATGGGGAATGGGAGCACAAAGGAAAGTTCCTCTCCGGAAACATCATCGCCAAGCAGGAAGAGACGCTTTCCTTTCTCCCGAATCTCGCAGGCAAGGAGAAAGAATGGGCCGAAGCGTCCGCAAAGGCACTGGAGAACACCATACCCGAACCGATACCCTATGAAGAACTCGACATCAACATGGGCGAGCGGTGGATAGATACGAAGCTGTACGCCGATTTCGCCTCCGACCTATTCGGAGTGGGTGCGGACGTGATGTATTTCGACGTGAACGATACCTACTTGATTCGGCTGCAGGGATATTCGCCCGTGGCATACAATACCTATTCCGTGCGCAATTACAACGGCGAGGACTTGTTTGTACACGCCCTGCACGATACCGTACCTGAGATAACGAAAGAGGAATACCGGAACGGCAGCAAAATACGTGTGCCGGACGAGGAAGCCATGCAGGAGGCCGCCGCCAAGATACAGGAAATTAGAGACCGTTTCAACCGGTGGCTTGACGATGAGCCTTTGGAAGTCCGGGACGAACTGGTAAGGACATACAACGAGCGCTTCAATTGTTACGTGCGTCCGCACTACGACGGCTCGGCGCAGACGTTCCCCGGCCTCTCTTTCGAGCTGTTCCCGTACAAAGAACTTTATCCCTCACAGAAAGACGCTATCTGGATGATTAAGCAGAACGGCGGCGGTATCTGCTGGCACGAGGTCGGCACGGGCAAGACGATGATTATGTGCGTGGCCGCATACGAAATGAAACGTCTCGGACTGGTGCAGAAACCCCTCATTATCGGGCTGAAAGCCAATGTACACGAGATTGCCGATACATTCCGAAAGGCATACCCCACGGCCAAGGTGCTCTATCCGGGCAAGGAAGATTTCACCCCCGCCAACCGCAAGGAAGTGTTTTCAAAAATCAAGAACAACAACTGGGATTGCATTATCCTGACACACGACCAGTTTAGCAAGATTCCGCAATCCGAAGAAACCATGTACGACATATTCTCGGAAGAACTGGCCGATGTGGAGCGCAGCCTCGAAGTGCTGGAGCAATCCACTATGCGTTACCGGAGCGGCAGGATGCAGAAAGGACTGGAAACCCGGAAACAGAACCTTGAAGCCAAGCTCGCCGAACTGCAGATGAAGATAGACCTCCGGAAAGACGATACCATCGATTTCCGTTCGATGGGCATAGACCACATTTTTGTAGACGAATGCCACTGCTATAAAAATTTGATGTTCCAGACACGCCACACGAGAGTAGCGGGCATCGGCAATGCGCAAGGCTCGCAAAGGGCGATGAACCTTTTGTTTGCCATTCGGGACATTCAACGCCGCACGGGAAAGGACTTGGGGGCTACGTTCCTGTCGGGTACGGTGGTCGTCAATGCGCTGACCGAACTGTACGTGATGTTCAAATATCTGCGTCCAAGGGAACTCAAACGGCAACAAGTAAGCTGTTTCGACGCTTGGGCGGCTATCTTCACGAAAAAGGCCGCCGACTACGAGCTGAACGTAACGGGTACGATAAAGCGCAAAGAGCGTTTCCGCACTTACATCAAAGTGCCGGAACTGGCGATGTTCCTGCGGGAGATTACCGACTATCGTACAGCCGATATGATAAACCTCGATGTGCCGGACAAAAACGTGCGTTTCCTTTCCCATGCACCCACTATCCAACAGGAGGAAATGATCGGGCGGCTCGTCGCCTTTGCGCACAGCGGACAATGGGAAGATTTGGGGTTGGATATTCCGCAGCCGGACAATCTCGACAAGGCAAAAATGCTTGTTGCTACCAACGTGGCCCGTAAGATGTCTCTTGATATGCGTCTGTTGGGCGATAAGTTTACTGATGACCCGAACAACAAGGCTTCGATTTGCGCAAGAACTATTTATGATTATTATGTAAGTTCAAATGCCAATCGTGGTACACAGTTCGTCTTCAGCGACCTTGCCACTTACAAGCCGAACGAGTGGAACATCTATAGCGACATCAAGGACAAGCTGGTGGCAATGGGGATTCCTGCCGATGAAATCCAGTTTATCCAGTACGCCAAGACCGAACGGGCGAGAAAGAAACTTTTTGCGGACATGAACAGTGGCAGGGTACGGGTGTTGTTCGGCTCTACCTCGATGTTGGGAACGGGAGTAAACGCCCAAGAAAGGGCCGTTGCGGTGCATCATCTGGAGATACCTTGGCGCCCCGCCGACATGGAGCAGCGCAACGGTCGTGCGGTACGCAAAGGCAACACCGTTAAGCTCTGGGGAAACAATACCGTGGACGTGGTGATTTACGGAACGGAAAAGACGCTCGACGCTTACAAATTTAACCTGTTGAAAACCAAGCAAATGTTCATCAACCAAATTAACAACGGTACGATTGCTGTGCGCCGTATCGACGAGGACGCTATGGACGAGGATAACGGCATGAATTTCGCCGAGTTCGTGGCTCTCCTGTCGGGAAATACCGACCTGTTGGAGAAAACGAAGCTCGACAACAAGATTATGCAGCTCGAAAAGGAACAGGCCATTTTCAAGAAAGACCGTATCAGGGCCGAGCGTAAGATTGCGGCCAACCGGGAAGACATGACAAAGGCCGAGAGTGCGGCGGCACGCATGACGCAGGACTGGGAATATATCACCTCTTACACCGGAGACCGGACGACCCGGCTGTTGAACCTCGCACAAGCCACGGCGGAAGAGACCGGACGGGAGCTGCACCGCATTTCCAAGACCTACCGCAACGGGGCAATCGGTACGATAGGCACGTATGCCGGATTGAACCTGTCGGTGTACAGCGAGTATGACATGGGCGGTACATTCTACCGCAACACGTTCCTCGTCGAGGGCGTAAGCGGACTGAAATACCGTTGTGGCATATCGGGAGCATTGCCTCTGGGCTTCGTGGAATCCTCCCGATACCCGCAAGCCGCCCTCGCCAAGCTGCCCGGCATGATTGAGGAACAACGGCAGAAGATAGCCAAGCTGGAGAGCGAGATACCCGCTTTGCAGGGAATCATCGCCCGCAAGTGGAGCAAGGCGGACGAGTTGGCAAGGCTCAAACAGGAGTGCAACGCTTTACAGCATCGGATCGACGAAAGCATGAAAGAGGCGGAACGCACGCAGTCCGCCCTTTCCGAACACGAGGCCACCGACAAAGCGGCATGACCATAATTCATAGATTTAACCTTTTCCCTCTGTTCGGTTACAACACCGGACAGGGGATTTTTTCACCTTCCGGTCTGCCACGGCCATACCCGGTTGTAACGGAATCTTCCCCTTGTACCTCCAGCCACTCCTTTTATACCACACACCTTGTCTTTTATAGGCAGGCTTTCGCTTCCCCCCCCTTTGTAGATTGAGATGCTATCACGAACCGACGACCGTAAAGCCCGACACTTTTTTCCGCAAAGTTGATTGCATCTCAAAACTTTGCCTCAAGGCCCATCTTCGATTTTCCTGATGAAAAATCTTCCTTCTCATTCCATTCCAAGAGTATTTTTCATGGAATCCTTGCTGCAAACCCCGTGATGCAAAGACGAGGCAGAAAAAAGAATCGAACTTTCCGGTAATCGCTCGAACCGGAGGGAAATAAAAAAAACTTAAAAACAAATTGAAACATGAAAAAAAATTCGCTTTTTGACAACTGGTTCGTTTACAACTATCAGAGATTGCGTAACATATTCGGACGTTACCTGCACGAGGACGCCTTTCACGACGCCTATTTGGCGATGAAACGGGAAGTCGTGATTTCGGAAATACCTGTCGAGAGCTTCGAGCCTTATTTTTTCGGCGTGTACAAAAAGTGCAGACTGAAATGTATTCACAAGGATAGTTGTTACTGTTTCCCCGACAACGAACATTTCTTTTTGCTCATGCAGGAAGAAGAAACACCGTCCGTCGAGGTGCTGGCAGCTTCCGACAAGCTGGTGTATGACATACTGCTGTTTGTGAAGAAGAAATATCCCCAAACGGACTACGAGCTTTTCAGACTGAAAGAGTACGAGGCGAAATGTTCATACAGACACCTTTCCGCCTATGCAGGCATTTCCGCAAGTGCGATACACCGGAGAATAAGCGATATAACCGACACTATCCGCAATCACGAAGGATTTTCCAAAAGGTACGCCCACGTAAGCATGTAATTTGTATAACCCGTAAATAATTCAAGAAAATGAAATTTGTAATTTACAACGTCGAGAATTGCCGGACAAGAGAAAACCGTGTAGGTAAAAGAAGCATAAGGTTCAACAGCGTTACCGGCAACATGTATCTATCCACCAAATTGGCAAAAGAAATGAATATCACAATGAACGACCGACTGGAGTTTGGCTGTGATGAAAACAACCCGAAAGAGTGGTTTCTGCACAAAACCACTGACAAGCGAGGTTTTCCGCTGCAGTTCAACAGGGGAGGAACACGTTTGAGGAATAAGTACATCTGTAAGACCATTTTGGATATAGCGAAGGTCAAGGAGAGCGCAACATTCTTGGTATCGAAAGACCCGGTAAAGACCGAGCTGGGGCCATTTTACAGAATAATACTTTCTTGCCCCATTCTCCCGAAGAACAAGCCCAAACTATAAGCCGATAACCTCTGTGGTCTGTCCGATGGGCGAAAGCCCTCCGGACGGATTGCGGGGCAACCGATACCTTTTATAGTACGATTACTCCTTTTTTACCTTCAGGCTGTTTCCCTATTATACGCCGGCTTTCCCAACCCCGTGAACCAGTGGAAAGTCTGTGCCGTAACAAGTCGTCAGGGAAAGGTACGGGAGGCCGTTCAAAACCGGCGGCAGCCCGGATCGTGCCGTTCCATGCCGGAGCTTCGACCTGTCGAAACAACACGGTATTCCACAGCCCGACCGGTCTTTATGCCGCTGGTTTCGGACTTTCCGCCTCTGTTCCGTATCTTTCCCTTGTGACCTGCCACGTCAAGGGCAAACGGTGATACTTCTTATTCGCTCCGCGCTTTCATTCCGCCCGGTCGAAATTCAGGCGTGGAGCGGATAAGGAGAATCCCTTTCATGTTTGCCCCGGCAGACCCTTGCCTGACCCGCCCAAGCCGGACCCTTTTCTACTTCGCTTCCCCTGCATTTATACAGGCAAAGCCGTACTCCCTTTTTACCATCATATTTACCGGTCTGTTCCGGTCTCCTCTCTGCCGGTATCGTCCGGTTTGCCAGATGCAAAGGTCGGCTGCCATGCTTGATCCGGCGGCTTGAAGTGCATTCCCCGCAAATTCTTCCTTTCCATGAAAGCGTAATTGGCCGGGAAACCCACCGTATGAAGCCCTGTCGGCAGCCGTGTTCCGCATCTGTAAAATCCCGGAACGGTTCAGACAGAGAGAAGAATCGAAAAAAGGGTAAAAAAGCAGATGTTTCACGGCATAAAAGACAAGTGATGGACAAGAAAAATTGTAAAACAGGCAAACGCATGAAAAGGCAGGTTGAAAAAATCCTGATGGTTATCAATGTCAAATGGGAAATCATAGATATTCTTCAAATAACCAATCGGCGTTTTATGTACAATCCGCAAACGGGAACTTTAATTTTAGGAGACGAAATCTACGGTAAAACCATTTGCAGTTCCCATTCACAAGAGTTCCATGCGTCAAGAGCAGAAGGCTGTTTCGATGATTATTTGCGCGGGTGGATTGGCACATCGAAAAGCTACCCTCACGGGATTATCCATTTTGCCCCCGCCGTCATCATGGAACAGTTCGACAGAGGGTTTGACGCATTACAAATGTTCGCCGGACTTGAAGGCGTAAACGGAGATACTATCGTCAGAGGGTTTTGTACTTTGCCAGAACAAAGGATGGGCGATTTGCTGCATTCCTCCCTTTGAGATACCGGTTCTGACAAAATAAGCTATGATAAGGTATCGTGCCTATGACAACATCGTCGGTGAAGGGCACGATACCCGTTTGTAAATTACCGCAACTCCGTTGGCGGTTTCCTTTTATACCTCTCTCTTTTCCTCTGCTCTTATACTTGGGCGAAGCCCTCTTCCCTTTATATCAATTATATGTATAACCTCTACGGTCTCCTCTCTGCCGTCACCGTCCGATTTTTCAGATGCAAAGGTAGGCTGCCGCGCTTGATCCGGCGGCTTGAAGTGTATTTCTTGCAAATTCTTCCTTCTACGAAGAGTAATTGGCAAGAAAAGCCGTCGTATGAAGCTGTACCGGCAGCCGGGTACCGCATCTATAAAATCCCGGAACGGTTCAGGCAGAGAAAGGAACCGAAAAGAGGGAAAAAATAAACAGTTAGGTAACGGCAGGACCAACCACCTTGCCACAAACAATTTTCTATTATGTTACATGTTCACACTATCGGACGCATCGGCAAAGATTGCCAAGTAATTTCAGGAGCACACGGCTCATTCATGGCTATGGACATAGCCGTTGACGATTATTCAAAGGGGCAAAACATCACCACTTGGATAAGGGTACGCAGCAACAAGGACAACCATATCCGCTTGTCCGAATATCTGACGAAAGGGAGACTCATACTTGTTGACGGCACGCTGTCATCTTCCCTGTGGAAAGACAAGAACGGCGAGAGCCAGATACAGCTCTCCATCACGGCAGAGAGTATTGCCTTTATCAATACCGGAAGGCGGGAAGGCGCGGCAGCCGGAGAGGACAATGCAGTAAGCGGAGCAGACGGCGCACCCGTTCCTCCTGCAGATTTCCCGCAGGACGAAAAGGAGGATTTGCCTTTCTGATAAGAGAGTAAACCTTTGAAAATAAGCGAATACTAAATGTAGTATATCCTATATGTAGTAGATTAGTAAGCCACTCGTCTGCGAATGTAGGATATACTACTCTTAGTCAAACTTTATTTTAGTATAGTAGTAAATACTAAAATACTACACTGCTAAAACAATAGTTTTTAGTGAATTAGTATATACTAATTTTAGTATTTACGAAAAATAGTATTAACTTTGCAAGTGGAATAAAAGAGTGAAACGATGACAAAAATAATTGCGGTCTTGAACCATAAGGGAGGGGTCGGAAAGACGACCACCACCATCAATCTGGCTGCGGCCCTGCAGCAAAAGAAAAAGCGCGTGCTGGCTATCGACATGGACGGTCAGGCGAACCTTACGGAATCCTTCGGCCTCTCCATTGAGGAAGAACAGACGGTGTACGGGGCGATGAAAGGCAAATACCCCTTGCCATTAGTTGAAACGGCAGGAGGTGTAACCGTCGTACCGTCCTGCCTCGACCTCTCGGCTGCCGAGGCAGAACTCATCAACGAGCCGGGACGGGAACTGATATTGAACGGCCTGATTGGCAAGTTGCTCGAAAACCGGAAATTCGATTATATCCTTATCGACTGTCCGCCCTCGTTGGGGTTGCTGACGCTGAACGCCCTTACCGCCGCAGACTACCTGATTATCCCGGTACAGGCACAATTCCTCGCCATGCGCGGCATGGCCAAGATCATGAATGTGATTGCCACCGTCCAGGAACGCCTGAATCCGAAACTCGCTATTGGTGGCATTGTAATTACCCAGTTCGACAAACGCAAGACACTGAACAAAAGTGTGGCCGAACTCGTCAAGGATTCATTCTGCGAAAAGGTGTTCAAGACCGTTATACGGGATAACGTATCTTTGGCCGAAGCTCCCATAAAGGGCAAGAACATCTTCGAGTATAGCAGGAACAGCAACGGAGCCAAGGACTACATGGCACTGGCGCAAGAGGTACTGAAATTAAAATAATCCCGATATGAGCAAGAGCGATTTACTGAAAGACAGCATGAAAGGCGGACTGGACGGGTTGCTGTCACCTACGAAAAAGACTACCGGCGGAAAACAGCCGGTAGCAGCCCCCACGGAAAAAGAAACGGCGGTTCATTGCAACTTCGTCATCAACAAAAGCATTCATACCCGTATGAAATTCCTCGCCATCAAGAAGAACATGTCGCTGAAAGACATCGTGAACGAGGCAATGAAAGAGTATCTGGAGAAGAACGAACAATAAACACAGGCATGGCTACCGCGTCTGCCCACCCCGGAGACGGCAGCCATGCGTCCTTTTTTATCCGCCCGCTGTTTCCATAGGGCGCATTCCTCCTTTATAGTCTTACCATCTTTCTCTTTTTTACCTGCCCGCAAGTACAGGCACATGGCCCGTTTTATCCCTATTCTAACCCTGACGGGCATATCCCTTTTCTACCGATTCCCTTACCGCTTTCCCGGCTTCATTCTCTGCCGTCACCGTTGTGTTTTATCAGATGCAAAGGTCCGCTGTCGCGCTTGATACGGCGGCTTGAAGTGTATTTCCTGCAAATTCTTCCTTTCTGCGAAAGAGTAATTGGCAGGAAAAGCCGTCGTATGAAGCTGTACCGACAGCCGTGTACCGCATCCGTAAAACCTCAAAGCGGTTCAGGCAGAGAAAGGAACCGAAAGGAGGGAAAGAAAAAAACAACGTAAAATTGACAGCGATATGGATAAAATCAAATTGGTAGTTTACAACGAGTACGCACTGGGTTATATCATGCCCGAACAACCCGGCAAAGTTTGTACGTTGGTGGATAGGATAACGCTCGGCGCACCGTTTCGGACAATGAATGAACCCTATTTCATCGGGAAAAGAGATACCGTCAGACTGGCGGGCAGAAAGGACTTTGACACGTTTCGGATAGTGTTCGACGGGTACGACAATCCGGAAATATACGAGTATGACACCGCACAATAAAGACAATAGTAATCAAACAATCTAATGTAATAACAAATTAAAATTTATGAATTATGGAAACAGCGAACATTCAATCAGTAGTAGAGAACAACATCGTATCAGTTGCATTGATGAATATTCAACCGAGCAACTATAACCCACGCAAGCACTTTGACGAGGCGAGCCTTGCCGAACTGGCCGAGAGTATTCGTCAGCAGGGAGTATTGCAACCTATCGGCGTGCGCCCCATTGTGGACACCGACCGCTTCGAGATTATTTTCGGAGAGCGCAGGTATCGTGCCGCCCTTATGGCAGAACTGACCGAAATTCCGGCTGTCATCTTGCATGTTTCGGACGAGACCGCCGCCGAAATGGCCGTGACGGAGAACCTGCAGCGCAAGGACGTTACCCCCATAGAGGAAGCCAACGCCTACCAAAAGCTCATGGAAAGCGGTCGCTACGATGTGCAGTCATTGGCCGTGCAGTTCGGCAAAAACGAGAACTATATCCGTACCCGTCTGAAATTCGTATCATTGATACCCGAAATCGCCGAACTTCTGGAAAAGGACGAAATCACAATCAGTGTAGCGAGTGAGATTTGCCGATACGGTACGGATATTCAGAAAGAGGTGTACTATAAACACTTGAAAGACAGCGACAGCATGTTGTACGACTGTTGGCGAGGACTGAAAGCCGCCGAGGTGGCAAAGTTTATCGAACGGGATTTCACGACAGACCTTAGCCGTTACGCATTCGACAAGACCCTATGCGCCTCATGCCCCCACAATACCAACAACATGATGTTGTTCTGCGAGGGTGGTTGCGGAAATTGCGCCAATCGGAGTTGTCTGGCCGAAATGAACGCTTCCTATCTCGTGGAGAAAGCCTTGCAGTTTGTGGAACAATACCCCTCCGTATCATTGGGCTACCAAGATTTCAACAATAACATGCTTGCGGTGGAACGCCTTACCGCTATGGGGTACGAGGTCGAGCACCTCAATACCTATGCCACGGCATACCCCGAAACGCCGGTAGCACCCGAAAAGGAAGAATACGACACTACCGAGGAATACGAGGCGGCATACAAGGAGTACGAGCAGGATTTCAGCAACTATATGGAAAAATGCAAGTCAATTCATGAACGAATCGATACGGGCGAACTCACGTTTTATATCTGCATCGGGCAGAAAGAAATTACGCTGTGTTACATGGCAAGTGCTGCCGCCAATGCGGACATGGCTACCGAAAAACAACTTTCCCCGGTGGAAAAATTGGAACAGCAGGACAAACGTAACAAGGAAATAGCCGTCGAGAAAACCGTTGCAGACGCTAAGAAACAGATTTTGGACGTTGATACGTCTGAAAGCAAATTCACGCAGGACGAGGAAAAGATGATATATTTCTTCCTGCTGTCGTCTCTCCGCAGGGAACACTTCGGGGTATTCGGTATCGGGGAGAAAAAAGCCTACCAACACCTTGAGGACGAAGAAAAAATGAACATCATCGCCAACCTCACGGCCAAGCAGAAAGCCGTTATCCGCAGGGATTTCTTGATAGACAACTTCAAAGGCGCATACGGCAATAACGCTGCTGCGACCCTCTTGCTCGATTTTGCCCGTAAGCACATGCCCGACACGCTCGCCGAAATTGAAAGTGGATATAATGAGGTGTATGAGAAACGCCATAAACGTATCGAGGAACGCAAAGCCGCCTTGTTGGCAAAGGAACGGCAGACAAAGCCCGAAGAAGCCGCCGAGGCAGAAAATACACAACCCACGGCAGAGGTACAACCCGAAGAACATACGCAACCCGAAGAGGTCGCAGCTTGACCATAATTCAATAGTAGGACGGAGAAATCCGTCCTACTGTCTAACCAATCAAAAGAGGTAATGATGAAATGTAAGGACTGCAAACATTACAACGGTGCGACAATGCCCGGAGCGGGATTGTGCAATGCCACGCAGGCACGTACTTTTGCCACGACGGTCTGTTTCAATGGACTGTTCACCCCGAAAAAACGGCAAGACGAACCGGATAGCAAGACCGGGAAGAAATAGCGCAACGCTACAGAGAGAGAGCCGCAGGAGCGGCTGTCTTTTTTAGCACTGCCGTTGGCAGATCTCCCTTTTTATCCCTTCGTTTTCCTTTTGTACGGAAATCCCTTCGCCAACGGCTCTGCCCGTCGGGACATGCTTTTTCCGGTGCAAAGGTATTGCCTTGGAGGAACATTCAAGTACCGCTACGCTATTTGAACACAATTTTTCAGCAGCTTTCCCGATTTTCAATCGTCCATATTTCGCGGACGCTCAATACCGCAACTATAAAATTCTGCCCAAATTCCTTGCCTGTTTCTCCCTGAAAGGCAATCTTTAATGCACGTAAAAATCAAATCCCGACAGGAGAAGCCTGAAGGCTTCCGAAAGGAGGGAAAAAATAAACAGATTGTTCAACTGATTAATGTTAAGATTTTATGGAAATTCAATTTGCTATCGTGCGTTCCGAAAACAGAGAGTATTTGTGCTACAAAGCAGGTGAAGCGTATGTAGATGCCAGCAACCCTATGATTGCTTTTACCGCAGGTGAAGATGAATTTGAAATCGTAGAGCCGGACAGCTCTTTCAGACAGAAAGAATACGAGTTCAGAGGCGAACGGTATTACCTCGTACCACGGTTTTATCGCAATGGCTGGTTGGCTCTTATCTTGGTAATGGTGGAAGATGAAGACGAATATATCGTACTTTCCGTCAATTTGGAGGAAATGGATGCGCTCGGTTTGCCGGACCGTACCTTTATCGACGTGAACAATTACCCGGATGCGTTGGACTTTTTGGTAGAAAACAGATTGGCGACCGATTCCGGCTACAAACGCAGGAGCGGCTTCGTGGAATACCCTATGGCTATGTTGAACCTGCCGCTTCTTTATCAGCATAACCCGCAAATTTTCCAAAAAGCGAACATCGAGCCATTCGGAGAAGAATGCTTTTGAAAAGGATTGTTCCCAAAAATGAAAGTGTCGGGTTCCGAAGATTGAATGTACAAGATGGCGTACTGATAACACAGTCAGTGCGCTATCTCCTTTGTCTTTATCGCCCGCCTTCGTCCTTTTATAGTCAGCCTCCCGGATACCCCGCCACCGCCCGTTTCCTCTTATAATTGCATTCTTTCCCTTTTGTAGCGGCACGAGCCGCCTGTTTCTCCCGTCCGGCTTTCCCGTCCCTCACCGCACGGGTTTTATCCGATGCGAAAGTCGGTCGTCGCGCTTGATTCTCCGGCTTGAAGTGCACTTCTTGCAAATTCTTCCTTCCCAAGCGAAGCGTAATTGGCAAGAAGAGCCGTCGTATGAAGCTGTGCCGACGACCGTGTACTGCATCAGTAAAACCCCGAAGCGGTTCCAAAGGAAAGGGATCGAAAAAAGGGAAATAAATAATCAATAATTCACAAGACAATGGGAAAATACGATTTTATCAAGACAGGGAATCTGCTTTATTGGCATGACCCGGACAACGGTTTGTCCGATGGGGCTTACCGAGTGATTTCTGCACCGGAAAACATGGAAGACGACAGCATTATTCTGATTTCGTCCGGTACTTCGGAAGCGGAGGTTTTGCCTTCGGAATTATCGCCGATAAACACGGGCAGAAGTCATAAAGAGGATTTTTTGCGCTGGAAAGCGGAACGTGAAGCCGAAGGCATGGAGTTTTATAATCGCCTTTCCGAAGTCATGGAAACGGAGGACGATTTGGCCGTAGGCGACATGGTAGCATTTACAAACGATTATGGAGTAGTATTCGGCCCTCAAGAGGTATTAGCTTTCAGGAAGCCTTGGAATGGTGACAGATGCGTGTATCTTGACAGCGACGCCTATTGGTTTCCCGACCGTCCCGACCAGTTGACCCTCCTAAGCAAGAAAGGGGCGGAATGACAACGACAAACCCACCCGCCACAAAAACGGGTGGGTTCATTTCCCCTGCATGAAATCCCATGCTCTATTTTAATCGGCTCGCACGCACTCCACTCGTGCAGCGATTTCCTTTTCTATCGTTCCTATCCATTCCTCTCCGACACCGGCCTCCCGGCCGTATTCCGGGTAACGCGAAACGATGCCTATGGTCTTTTCTATGAACGGCTCTGCGGCCTTTATACCGTACCGGCGGGCTACTTCCAGCAGGTCTGCCGCAGTAATACCCTCTGTCCGGTTGTTGATAGTCATGCTGTGGCGGTTGACGTAATACGGTGCGTCCGGATCGACCGAGAACGTGTAGTCGTAGGCCGGAGCAACGTGCCAACGCCCGTCATCGCCCATCAGGAAGCTGAAATTCTTGTTATGGTCATCGACGTTCCCGCCCAGCACGTTCAGCACCATCAAGCGAAACAGTTGCCGGAGTTCCCCCGGCGGCACGCCGATACGGCAGGCCGCCTCGAATAGTGCTTCGTAAGAATCTGCCGGGGGGTTCATGGCAGCCAATGTCTGGATATGCACCTTCTTGCCGTTCCGGCGGTCGAAACGCTCGGTCAGGAAGTGCGCTGTCTGCTCACCTTCCAACAGGCGGCTCGGCATCATCTGAAGCCCGGCGTCTACGGCCATCAGGTAATAACTGTATTCTATCCGTGTCGTCGGCATCTTCTGGTGTTCGTCGAACTTGACGATCATCGGCGTGTAGCCCGGATAAGGGGTCGCCACCTGTCCGGAGTAACATTGTCCTTCCCCGAAATTGACGTTGACCACCGCTTTGGGCCGTCGTCCTCCTGCGGACGTTCCTACCTTGAACAGGCTTTCGACCATCAGGTTGCCCGATACCGGGACGTTGAACCGTCCGGCTTCCTCGAAAGCCTGCCGGGCCAGTTGGTAGAGGTCAGCGATCTCCACCTTGAACGGTGTCTCCAGTTCCTCGGCAGTGGGCGGGACGAACTCCAATGCCCCCATGCCGCGCCGTCCGATATAGGCGAGACGGTCGAGGGCGGACAAGTCCCTCATACGGATATGATGCACTTTGGCCCATTCGTTGAACACGGTGTTTCCCCAATGGTCGGGCAGCGAATCGGCTATGAACGAGGGCAGGCCGCCGAAAAGCCGCTCTTCATCGGGATAGACCGGCAGGCCGCGCTGTGCGGCAACCCCTTTTACCGGCGCACGGAGCGGGGCGATGTCGTAGCCGTCGCGGACATAATCGCTGTCGAAGTAGAAACAGGCTTTGCTGCGGTGTCCTTCCCGATTGGCGACAAGCGTGCCGACCTTTTTATCCCATAGGATTACATCGAGACTTTCTATCATTTCTTGCCCCTCCTAACTCGTTTAGGTATCAGTTTCTCGATTTCCCGAAGCGCCATCGGCGGCATGGGAAGTTCCGGCAGAATCTCCGCGAGCCGCTCTGCCTGACCGAGCGCACGCAGCAGGGAGATGAAATTGGCCAAGGTCAGGTTACGGCTGACCCCCTGCTCGAAATGGCTGATAGTCGTCTGGCTTACACCCGACTGTTCGGCCAGCTCCTTCTGGCTCATGCGGGCGGCCAGACGGTACTCCTTGACCCGCTTCGCCAAAAGCGTCAGCATATCGCTGTTTGTGGTATAGTTCGTTGTTTCCATAATGTCAATATATCACTATTTATATGCAAATATAACAACAATTATCCATATATAGATATATAAATTCTCTTTTTTAGCTTCCAGCCGTCCTTTTCTACCGCTTTCAGGTCTCCGTATTCTCTCCCGTCTGGCTTTCCCGTCCGTCACCGCACCGGTTTTTATCGGTGCAAATATGGGCTGTCGCGCCTGATTCCGTCGTTTTGAAGTGCATTTCTTGCAAATTCTTCCTTCTGCGAAGCGTAATTGGCAAGAAAAAACGTCGGAAAGGGCTTTTTCGCCAGCCCCGGAAAGCACCATAAAACCCGAAGCGGCTCCGGCAACAAGGAAGCCGAACAGAGGGAAAGAAAAACAATTATTAAAATTTAACAAATGAAGACATTAGAAGAATTATTGCAAGAACTGGGCTGCGAAGGTAGCGCATTCGACAGTACCGGAGAATTTACAAAAGCGGGAGAAAAGGCGTATGAACGCTTGGAGCACTTGCTGTATGACATAGAAAGTCTTACAGGCAAAAAGGTGACACCCATAATTGAGGAACTTGACAGAATATGCAACGAGAACTATTAAAATTCAAGAATATGGACATTAAAGAAAGCAAAGAATACCGCCTCGCCAAAGACTGGGAAATGGCGGTAAACAGTTTCAGTTTCAACCCCGAACGGTTCGCGGCGGCAATCCCGGACATGCACCCGACGCTTCAGCAAAGCCTGTACCGCCTGATTAAGGCGTGTATCAAGGTCATGGCGGACGAAACACGCCGTTACGATGACCGGAACCGGGCATCGCACGAGGAAGCGAAGCATATCATGGAATACCTCAATGAACACGGAAAAAATGTACCATTAATATAAAAACGACGATATGAAAACAACTAAGATTCAATTCAACGGCAGGTCTTATTACTCCCGCATCGTGGAATCTGTCGATGGCGAAGAATTGCTTATCGGTTCGACAATCCTGCTCGATGCCTTGCAGCCCGGCAGTTTCAATGACGAGAACGAAGGTTTTGCCAGTAAAGAAGCCGAAAGGATTTATGACGAGATTTTCTTCTTTACCGACGAGAGAACGCTTCAGCTTCCCGAAAACGAGTTGATAGCCGAACTCAAAAAGGATAACCCCGATTGGTTCGAGTAAATCATGGAATAATAATTTATAAACTTAGAATTATGGAAAAAGAATATGTAATGCAGGTCGCACAGACCATTAAGGAACAGTTAGTAGCGTTAACCCCCATGACCGTCCTCATGTCGTGGGGTATCAAAGAGTTTGCCGCCACCCTATACAGGGATTTGCCGGCACTCCGCATTAAGGTGAACGGACGGCTGCACGCAGGGTACGTCATCGTCGCACTCAACGGATCGGATTATTACGAGGTCTATCTTGTGAAAGGAATGGAGGTGGAATGTGTGAACGAAGAGGTTTGTTTCGACGAGTTGGGAGACGTTATCGACCGGGCTATCGAGAGCGGCACGGACAAAGCCGAGTACGATAAATTCTGCGAACAGGAGCGACAGAATTTATATGTAACTGTTGTCACTGTCTGATTCCTCTTTTTAGGGGATGAAAGCCGTGCCTTTCGGAAAACGAGCAGGGTACGGCTTTTCTATGTATAATGCAGAAACGAATAAAAACCTGCCGTTTATAAAACGGATTACCTACGTGTTACAGTACCTTACCTCTTATTGTAAAAAGGTTTGTTTTATCTTTTGGCCGGCAGATTGTTTTTCACTTCAAGATGTCGTTTCTTTATCTGTCTACTGCCTTTTTACTTGCAGCTCTATTTACGACCAGAATGCTCGCTTCATATAAAACCCACATCGGCAATGTGACCAATGACAACGTGAACACGTCCGAAGTCGGCGTGATGACAGCCGCAACGATAAGGATAATCACTATAGCGTGCTTCCGGTAACGTCGCATGAAATCGGCGGTGAGAAACCCCAATTTGGCAAACAGCCATGATAAAATCGGAATCTCGAACACGATACCCATTGTCAGGCACATCAGCACGAGGGTCGAAATGTAGGATTGCAAGACGATCATGTTCTCCACTTCACCGCTGACCTGATAGGTTCCAAGGAAACGGAATGTCAGCGGGAAAATAAGAAAGTAGCTGACCGCCACACCCATCAGGAACATTGCATAGCCGCCTCCGACTATCCGCACGGCATATTTCCGCTCGCAGGCATACAGGGCAGGCGACACGAACCGGAACAACTGGTAAAGGATATAGGGCGACGCGCACAGGACACCCGCGCATAATGCCGTCTTCATGTGGATGACGAACTGCCCGGCCAGTCCCGTGTTGATGAGCTGCACGGCAAAACTCCCGGTCTCGCCGCCGGCCCATGCTGCAATCCGGTTGAAAAGACGGTACGTGATGAAGCCGTCGTTTTTCGGGGCAAGGATAACGGCAAAAAGTTTTTCCTTAAAACAAAAGGCGGCGATACCGAACACGACGGCCACGGCGACGATTTTAACAATCGCCGTCCGCAGCACGTCCAAGTGCTCCCAAAAGCTCAAGCCGTCCGTTTTGTCTTCCTTTGCCATGTCACTCCTCTTTCTTGTCGGTATTTTCGGGACTGATTTCTTTCTCCATGCCGTTCATACCTTCCTTGAATGAACGGACACCTTTGCCGATGCCTTTCATCAGTTCGGGAATTTTGCGTCCTCCGAAGAACAGCAGGACGACTAATGCAATCAGCAGCACTTCCTGCATACCGATGCCTCCGATAAATAATGGTATCATATGAAAATTGTTAAAGGTTGTTCGATTAACTCAATAGTCGTTTTCAGTCATCGTTCCGCCGGCTATTCCCGCCATTTTCAGAAAGTTCCTTCGTCCATGACTCCGCCTTCTCAATCCAGTCCTTTCTCATGTAACCATCTCGACAGGTGATCGGCCACCTCCACGTTGTTCAAATCGGAGAAGGGAAAATGGGTGTTGCCCTTCAAACCTATCTCCGGCAGATGAATGACCGTGACATCGCCGCCGTGTTCGTTGAGCAAGGCAGCCCATTTGCGCATCAGATGCAGGCGTCGTGTCCATTCGTACAGTTCCGGCCGTTCGTCGGTTTCCGGCAGATTGTCGCCATAGTAGATGATGATAGGGATTTTCGTGAACTGCAGAAATTCTTCCATCGGCACTTCCACGCCTTCGGTCTTCTTCGACAGGGTTAGTACTTTCCCTTCCTCCGGCATCTGCCCTTCGGGAAAAGGCACGTTTGTTCCCGGCTCGTAGGCGACGATGGCACGGATGTTCCTTGTCTGCGGCAGTGTAAGCCATCCGACACCTCCGCCCTGCGAATGGGTGACGAAGACAGCCGGACCTATCCTGTCGAACAGTGCGGCATACGCCTTGGCGTAGACATCCAGATCGGGAGGGCCGAGAGTTGGCGTCATCTGACGGAAATACTGGTTCAGAGCCTCCTTGTCGCGGCTGAACTGCACGCCCTCGAAATAATCGGGCCAGATGCCCACGCGGAAACGGTTGAACCACGTCTCCTCGTCGAAGACGGGGGTAACGGTTGCGGGTGTCGTGCTCCGCCCCGCGTTTCCCCGGCGGGGCTGGTCGACGAGATAAGTCTGGAAACCGCGGCGCAGGAAAATATTCTGGAACCCCTCGCGGCCGTCCGGCGTAGTTTCCCATGTCTTGGAAAACTGCCCCACGCCGTGGGCGAAGACAAGCGGGTATTTCCGGGCATCGACGGGTTTCTGATAGAACACGTAGGCGTGGTCGCCGTGATAGGTGCGCCCCAGTGAATCGGTGAGCACCGTGCCGCCCACGGCGAAACTGCCCTGTTCCTCGATTTGCATGATATTCCCGTTGCGTGCGTTGCAACCCGACAGCAAGGCGGCGGCCATCATATAAAAGACAACCTTTCTCATACGCCCTTCCTATTTCTGGATTTTCGATTCCTGCAAAGCGTCATAGCGGCTTCCCACGACCGGAATTGCGGCCACGGCCTTTTCCAGCTCGGTCACTTCTTCCGACGTGAACACTATGTCGCAGGCCCGCAGGTTCTCTTCGAGGTGCGAGAGCTTGGTCGTGCCGGGAATAGGAACGATAAAAGGCCTCCTGTTCAGCAGCCATGCCAATGCCACCTGCGCCGTGGTAATGCCTCTCGTCCGTCCGAAAGCGTTCAGTACCTCCACGATACGCGTGTTGGCACGGATGGCTTCGGGCTGGAAACGCGGAAGCGTCTGGCGGTTGTCGTTGGCGGTGTCGAACCGGGTGTACTCGTTTATCATGCCGCCGAGGAAACCACGGTTCAGCGGGCTGTACGGCACGAAACCGATACCCAGTTCCTCGCAAAGCGCCAGCACGCCGTTTTCTTCCACCGCGCGGTGCATGAAGTGATACTCGCTCTGTATGGCCGTAACCGGACATACCTTGTGCGCCCGGCGGATGGTTTCAGCATTGACCTCGCACATGCCCCAGTGCAGTATCTTTCCCTCCCGGATAAGCTCGCCGCATGTTTCGGCTACGACCTCGATGGGCGTCGCAGGGTCGACGCGATGCTGGTAGAATATGCCGAGCGTCTCCACGCCGAGATTGCGCAGGGAGTTCTCGCATACGCGCCGGATGTTTGTCGGGGTGCTGTCCTCTTCGGTCTTCACCTGCACGCCGTTCACGAACTTGTGCCCGAATTTGGAAGAGACGAACACGCGGTCGGTATAGCCTTTCAGGGCTTCGCCTACCAGTTTTTCATTCTTGTGGTAGCCATAGCTTTCAGCCGTATCGAATAAGGTTACACCCCGTTCTATCGCTTCGTGAATCAACCGGATGCAGGTCTTTTCATCGGGAGACTGGCTGCGGTGATGGTTCAGCCCCATGCAGCCGAAGCCCATCGCCGAAATGGTAAAGGCTGCCTTGCCGCTGCTCAAGGTACGCTGTGCGCGGACTGCTGCCATTCCTGCTGGAATGGTTGCTGCCGATACTGACGATTTACCTGTAATGGCTTTTTCCGCGGCCGTTACTTTCTCCAATGCCGGCGCGATGCAGATGGCCGCGCCTGCCAATGCGGTTCGTTTCAGGAACCCGCGACGACTGATGCCGTTCTCTTGAATCTGTTCTTTTTTCATGTCGTTATCTGTTTGATTATCTTTCTGATTGCAAAATTAGATAGGGGAATTAAGAGCCTGTGTATCAATTTCACGGATAGAATTACCAATTTCAACGGGCCGGTAAGAACGATGCCGGTATACCAGTAAAATTGGTATCCAAAACGATGATTTCGGTATATGCCGTACCATCGGGAATCCGTATCTTTGCTTTTAATTAAAAGCAGAATGAAAAGCTATCACAGAAAAATAGCTATATTTGCAATGACTTAAAAAAGAGGAAATTATGAGTGAAATAATGAAGGTTGATACAGTCCAGCAGTACAACGACTATTTTGGCGTGGAGACCCTGCACCCGTTGGTCAGCGTTATTGAAGGCAGTAAAGGGAAGCCTCTCCGGTTCGGGAAAAAACTGTATAACATCTATGCTATTCTATTGAAAGATGCGAACTGTGGAAATCTTAAATATGGAAAAAGTATATACGATTATCAGCAGGGGACGATGCTTTTCCTCGCCCCCGGTCAGGTAATGGGATCTGAAGATGACGGGCAGCTGCACCAGCCCGAAGGATGGGTTGTTGCATTTCATCCCGAATTTCTGCGAGGTACACCATTGGCGCATATAATGAAAGATTATTCATATTTTTCTTACAATGCCAACGAAGCCCTGCACCTTTCCAAACAAGAAAGACGGACGGTTATAGAATGTATGGAAAAAATTCGCATTGAGCTGCAGTATCCTATCGACAAGCACAGCCGTTCGCTCATCGTGGATAACATCAAGCTGCTGCTTGATTATTGCATCCGCTTCTACGACCGTCAGTTCATCACCCGCGACAATGCCAATCACGACCTGTTAGCGCGTTTCGAGGACCTTCTGGATGAGTATTTCGCCTCTGATGCCCCTGCAAGGCATGGAGGGATGCCGACTGTGCAATATTGTGCATACAAACTTTGTCTTTCCCCGAATTATTTCAGTGACCTGATGAAAAAAGAAACGGGAATGCCTGCCCTGAAACACATCCAGCAGAAAATGCTCGATGTCGCTAAAGAGCGGGTATTCAATACGGCGAAGTCCATAAGTGAAATATCCTATGAACTTGGATTTCCATATCCGCAACACTTCAGCCGTTGGTTCAAGAAAATGGCCGGGTGTACGCCCAATGAATACAGAACCGCAAATTAGCTTTATTTTTTATTTTGTGAATGACTGACCAGTAAAACACCGGATATGACAAGTATGGCCGAAACCGGTTCATCCCAGCTAAAAATGTCCTGCCCGATTAAAATGGCAACGACAGAAGCTATAATAGGCTGTAGGTTGATGTAAATGCTGGCAGTGGTGGGCTGTATCCCCTTGAGAGCGACGGGATATAGCAGATTGTTGAGAACAGTTGCCAGCAACAATACGAATACAAGCTGGAGTAATGGTTGCCAACAGAACGCGGACTGATAAAGCGGTTGCACGTACAATTCATTTATACTGAACGGCAGCATGGACAATGCTGCAAATAGGAACATCCATTTTTGAAGTGTGACAGGAGAGTATTTTATCGCCACTCTTCGGATGATAATCAGATAAAATCCGAGCATAACTGTATTGACGATGGCGAAAACAATGCCAAGTATATGATTTTCAACGGATGCGGCAATATCCATTTGTGAAATCAAGACCCATGCTCCTGCAATTCCCAACAGAACACCTGTCAACTTCCGCCGGTTGATAGCTTCTTTTAAAAACAATACGGAAAAGAGCATAACTACGATTGGATTTAAGGCGACAATAAGTGCGAAGTGAACTGGTGTCGTATAATTAAGTCCCCACGCAAAGGAAAGATAAGTACAAGCAACACCGGAAATACCGCCCAAAGCAATCACCATCAAGTCTTTGGCATTGACCTTTTCTCTCCTGAAAACAAGCCCGATCGTCCAAAATATCAGCGTGGCGAATAAAACACGAGAGGAGGCAAGCCCAATCGGTGTCATCCACTCTGCCAGGAGCGATTTACCGACAGGTACATTCAAACCACAAATAATTTGTGTCGAAAGCATGGCGATATGTCCGTTCAACCCTTTGTTCACATGGATTTATCTGTTTGATAGAGAGTGCAAAGATACGACTTTATTTTCATAAACTCCCGTCGAAACTGCGGTAAAAGACTGAAAGGATTTTATTGTTGTTTCCGTAAAAATGGTTGTATCAACCGGGCTGTCCTCAAGGAAATATTCGCAGATATACTGTCCGAAAAACAGGTTCGGGAGTTTATCTCCAAAACGGAAGATGCAGGTATTATACAAAAAAAGGGGGACTGGTAAATGTACCCGTTATATAAAAAACACCTGATTTCCCTTCTTTTATGTAGGGCCGCAAGAAGCTGATTTTGAACTATAAGATTTTCACAATAGATAGGAAACGCCGAAACGTCCGCAATAATCACGGAATCATTGCAGGCGTTTTTTAGTTCCCTCATATCGGAATCTGGCTTTCTATTTAGTTTCCCGTTTGTTCAGCACGTCCTTTATCATTTCTTTTACCTCCATTCCCACATTCACGAAATTCCGATAAAGAATGCGTTCCTGTTCCTCCCTCGACTTGAACGTGTGGAACTTCAGTAACGGTACATACGCCGCTTCCCCCTTCTTGATTTCCTTCATGTCGAAATCCGTTTTGCAGAAGAACTTCGAGGTCTTAAACTCCTCCGCTTCCTGTACGTTCATTGAGCCGCCTATACCGGTTTTTGTTTGGATGAAGTCCTGAGCCGTCTGGCCATATATCCAACCTATCTGCCTTTGTATTGAAAAGTACCCATATCAGCAGGATTTTGCTCTCTATTACTTAATGATGTTGTTCTATTTTTGCAGCCTGTAAATCAACGATATGTAATAAATGGATTATATCGACAAAATATTTAAGACAGTATCAATTAAGGATAGCCGACGGATTATTGAACTTTATTTTCAGGAGCTGTATTGTTTTGCGCCACTTTCCAACAAAGCCCTCTCTCAAAAATTACTCTTGCCGGTACCTATCGTGACCGCCATAAAGAACGAAGGTATCAGGCTGGGCATATTGGAACAATGCAGCGGAGGCGTAGGGCTTACTCATAACGGAAAGGAGTATGTGGAACAAGCTCTTGGATTCAAGGGGATTGACCTCTGCCTGTATCGCCGACTGGCGGAAAGCGAACAGGCAAGGGACGCATACGCTGACGCGCTGAGTAAAAAATACCGTGCGGCATTCGACGAACGCCCCGTAGCGGATGTAGCACTGGACCAAGCCCAATGTACCGTACAGACAGCATTCCGCAGGGCTTTGCTCTGCTTGGCAAACGGCACATTGACAGGCAGACAAATCGTATGCATGGGCGATGATGATTTTGTCAGCCTTGCCATCGGGTTTCTGCTGAAAGAACTTTATCCCGGTCCAAGCATCTGCCCGACACACATCCATGTACTTGAGATGGACGGTCGTTATATCGAGTGTCTGGAGCGGCTGGCCGGACGGTTCGCCCTGCCGATAAGTTGTGAACGGGTGGATTTGAGGATGCCTCTGCCTCCGCATTTGTGCGGGCGTTTCGACTGCCTGTTCACCGATCCGCCTTATACGCAAGAGGGAGCTTCCTTGTTCCTGTCACGTGCCATTAGCGTACTGAAAGAAGAGTCCGGATTGAGAATCTTTTTCTCGTTCGGGAACAAGTCGGCAACGGAGGTTTACTTTCTGCAAAAATGTTTCCAACTGCACGGACTGGCCATCAAAGAGATGTTCACCCGGTTCAATGAATACATGGGCGCATCTCTTTTGGGCAACAAAGGACAGCTCTTTGTCCTGGAAACGACAGAACGTACACGCGCCTTGTTTCCTCTCGAAAAACGAGGGCGCGATGACATCTACACCGCAGACCGCAATCTCCGGCAAAACCGTTACCGCTGCCGGCAATGCGGCAAAGTCTATGCCGTGGGGAAAGAGGCGGAATATCAGACCATCAGGGAGTTGAAAAAACAAGGCTGCAATGTATGCGGAGCTACGGTTTTCGACAGACTGCACAAAAACGGGAATACGGATAAAAAGCAATACCTTCCCTTAGGGCATCACATCCTTGCAGACTTCTACAACTGCGACCCGGAAAAACTGGACGATGTGGAACAGATTCGCACATTCATGCACGAAGCGGCAGTAAGTGCCGGAGCGACCATAGTACAGGAAAACTTTCACAAATACGCCCCAGTGGGTGTGAGCGGTGTGGTGGTCATCCAAGAATCCCACTTGACCATACACACGTGGCCGGAGTGTGGTTATGCCGCTGTCGATTTGTTCACATGCGGCACCAATGTCCGTCCGTGGACTGCTTTCGACTATTTGCAGGAGCGGCTCGGATGTGCGAAAGTGGAATACAGCGATTTGATACGGGGAGCCTATGAGCGGCTAAGCCTGTTGCGGTATTCGGAAACGGAACAGCCTGCCGTGCGGCGGAAAAAGCGGCAAAGGTACGACGCGTCTTCGAAATGGAACAGACGGGCCAGGTCTTTGACGGACTGTTCTGTGTTGTCCAAATAGCGTTTGAGTTCCGTTACGACAAACAGGTCAATGATTTCCTTCGGAGTCCGCTGTTCTATTTTGCAGGTTATCTTATAAAGGTAATCGGTCGTGATGCAAAGCCTGTCCGCATAATATCGTACATCTCTTTTTACATGGAAATTCTTAGCCAGCAGTGACATGAACTTGCCGAACAGCACCCTTGACTGATCCTTTTGATAACACTTGCCCAAGTCGGGAAACATCGGCTTGAACACAATATCTAAAGCCAGAAAAACATTGTAAATGCAATTTTGCAGGATGTTTTTCCGGCTTTCTTCATCACCGTTCTCCATCGCCCATATCATCTGCTTGAACACTCCGTCTGCCAATGAGTATTGTGCTTCCGAAAGTCGGCAGACCGGATATTCATACAGTCCGTCCCAAAATGCGGGGGAAGTCATTTTGTAGAAAATCTCCCCTGTCAGTTCCAATGACAAGGATATATATTCTGCCGTGAATGAAGGAGAAACACACAGCGGTGCAAATAAGGTGTCCGAAAACAACACAAGCAAATCACCTTTGCGGAATGTCCGTTTTCGTGTATTGGTGGTTACGACAGCCCGGCCTTCAACGCATAACAGCATGGTACACCCGTTTGCCACGAAAGGCAGTTTACCTGACAAGTCACGCAGGCTTGTTCTTCCGTGTTTGTATTGTTCGCCATGCGAGAGAGCAAAACTTTGTATGCCGGACGTTATCATAACAATTTCCTTTCCATCGTTACATGGGTTGGCTCGAAGCAATGCTTTTTATACAAAGAGCGCATCGGTACGTTCCCGGCATGAACCTTGCCGACAATATAAGCCGCCTTGCACTCTCTCGCATATTCTATGCTTTTTTCAAACAGGTCGTCTACAATTTGCATTCCTCGAATGCACTCATCCGCATAAATGGACTTGAAGTTGGCATAAACCTCTCCGGTCAGGCTGTTCTGCTTTTTCTCCATCCATACCCAGCCCACAATTTTACCGGATTCCGTGTCTTCTATCACGATCATTCCGCGTCGGTCTTTTGCTTTGGCTAATTTCTTGCAGTGGAACTCGAGGTCAGTAATAGCCTTTTCTCCGAATGAGATTTCAGAAATTTCAATTTCAAATTTTGCCACCGCTTCAAAGTCTTCCTCTTTTATTTCTCGCATATTGTACATGATTCCAAATATTGTTTTTCCGTTAACACCAATCTGTCCGGCATGATGCCCATAAAAACTTATCCCTTCTTCGGAAATAAGAAGGTCTGTAGCTTTTCCAATCCCGCCTTGTGCTTTTGAGGATTGCTCTTTTTCAGCTTGGCAATGTTCTGTAATTTCCATTTTACGGACGGATAGCGGCTTAAATCTCCGGCACAGCATTTTTCCCAATCGGGTTCGCCGTTTTCAAATGACAGAAGAAATTCCCGGTCTGTTTCGGTCAGGCTGTCGTTTACCTGCTGAATGAGGTTATGCCTTGCCTCTTCATAATCCGAATAAGTGAATGGAGTATCGGACATTCCCTCAAACTGCTTTTCCAGTGCTTCCGTCTGGTCGATGGCGTTCGGCTGCAAAGATTCGATGACAGGCTTGTCGCTCCCCAACAGGCAAAGCATGAAGCCGTTCTTGACATCATGAAACGACGCCATTTCCATATACTTGCAATCGAACAGGTCCCGTGGGTGTTGGCGGCTTAATGCCGCTGCAATTTTGCCCCCGTAAAGCTGCGAATAAGAAACTGTACGTGCTTTACAGGTCATATTGAACTCCGTTTCAGCCCGTTCGCACAGTTTCCTGTCCTCTGTCTCTCCGATGATACCCCGCTTTGTCCCGTTCACTTCGATTTTGACGGTCGCACCGTCCAAAGTACATTGTAATTTCCAGACATCATGCTTGTGGATCACTTTTATGCCCGGTATGGATTTTTCTATGTAGCTTTTCAAAGTTCGCAGATGGTTGTTGATTGCGTCCAGACTCTCGGCCCTTTCCTTTACGGGAATATAGGTGAGGTCTATATCGACTGAATAGCGAGGCATGTTTTTATGAAACAGGTTGATAGCCGTACCTCCATGCACAGCAAAATCTTTGATGCGGTACACGGACGGCATAATGCGTATCAACAATGCCACCTGTTTTTTATAGATGTCATTCATATTCGTTCAGTTCTTTAGGTACGGTTATTTTGTATTTGGAGATATAAATCCCGTTTTTTGACAGTTGCAATTTGGAGGTTCCCAGTCCTATTTTGGATGTATCAAGTGCCTCGAACCAATAGTGTCCCGCTTTTTCTGCCATATAAAGGAACATACGCTTTACTTTAAGGTTCTTGGTCGTTTCGAGCAGTTGCTGTAGCATTTCGGGACGCAGCGTTGTCAGTTGTTCCATCATATAGAACAAGTCCATATAGGAATATTGTTGCGGTGCAAGCAACAGACATTCCAAGAATGCCTGTTCAGGTGTAGAAACCAGCAGATCCACTTCGTATTTCACAATCGTTGCGGTCTGCGGTTCTGAAAAGGTATCGGTGGAAAACGGTTTTATCACCCTGTCGAAAACATCGTGGCGTATCCATTCCGGAACACGCTGTTTGCCGTGTGCCACCATCAGCAACGGTTTCCCCATAGGCACATAGTGGTTGAAGCCGAACAGTTCCAATGCAGAATGAGCTGCGACACGGAACGTCTTGCCCAATTGCCTGTTGTAGCAGGACAATGCGGCGTATGCCGACAGGCTGTCTCCCGTTCGGTACATGACTCCCTTTGACAGCATCTCAAGCCAGCCGGATTCCCGGTATCTTTTTATCAACTGGTCGGAATAACCGTTCCTTTTCAGCCATTCGGAGAATAACAATCCTTTGGGAGTGGCGGAAAGCAGCAGTTGGTTTATTTTGCTTTTTTGTTCTATATCCACAGTATATGATTTGTTTTCTTTTTCAACTGCAAAGGTAGCATTATTTTCCGTTCCAAAGGTCTTGAAAGTTGATTTTGTTTCGGTATAATATACTTTTTGTGTAGTATTGAATACCAAAACCAACTCCACAGGATTTTCCAAGATACCGGAAACGCCAAAACGCCTGCAATAATCGCGGAATCATTGCAGGCATTTTTTTTACTTTCCCTCATATCGGAAACAGGTTTCTTATTTCGCCCCTCGTTTGTTCTGCACGTCCTTTATCATTTCTTTCACCTCCATTCCCACATTCACAAAATTCCGGTAAAGAATGCGTTCCCGTTCCTCTCTCGACTTGAACGTGTAGAACTTCGGCAGCGGTACATACGCCGCTTCCTCCTTCTTGATTTCCTTCATGTCGAAATCCGTCTTGCAGAAGAACTTCGAGGTCTTGAACTCCTCCGCTTCCTGCACGTTCATCGAGCCGCCTATGCCGGTTTTTGTTTGGATGAAGTCCCGTGCCGTCTGGCCGCAGATCCAGCCCGTCGGCATATCCGAGATTTTCGAGGCGGGTACGAGGCTGTCCATATTTTCGTTCAGATTGATGGAAGTCTTGTCCCGGTCTATCGTGACACCCTTCTTGATTTGCACCACCTTGCCGAAGATGTCGCTCGACAACCATTCCAGCGTTTCCTTGGCACGGGCCGAACCGCTCACCACGTTACCCACCGTCGTGATGATTTTCTGCATACCCACTTTCCCGTAATCCGCTTCGAGCTGCGGCAGTTCTTGGAAGCCGAGCGTCACGCTCACCTTGTTGCTTCGTGCCGTGCCGATCAGGCGGTCTATCTTGTGGAAGTACAGCGTCGGCAGCTCGTCCACGATAATGCTCACGGGGACATTTTTGCCCTGTCCCGTATTCACACGGGTAACGAGGCGGTTCAGGATAAGGGCGTTCAACGCTCCGATAATGCTTTCCATTTCCGGATCGTTCGCTATCAGCAGGTAGCTCGGATTCTTCGGGTCGCTCACTTTCAGGTCGAAGTCATCACCGTCACGGTGGAATATCCAGTAACTCTCTTTGGTCGCCAGACGAGAGGTATAGACGCGCAATGTACCGATCATACCTTCCAACTGTTCCATCGCGCGATTTTTCAAAGCGGTCTGGAACGGACCGAGCAGCGGGGCAACCTCGTTGTCGGTCTCCAGTACCTCGAAGATGGTCTGGTAACTCTCGTTCAGGAACGACAGGATATGCGGCATATCCGAATACTTGCCTAACCAGTAGGCAGGTTCAACGATTTCCCCGCCCTCTTTGGCGCGTACCACACCCGTCGGTTTCCAGAATTTCGTCTCCGGGTCCTGCCGTTTTTCAGCGTACAATTTGTTTCCTTTGGCATCGTAAGGCTCGCGTTCATAGTTCACGAAAAAGTAGATGCAGGCGGCGAGGAAGTTCACAGCCGAAGTCTGGAAAAACTGGTCGCTGCCGCCGCCTCCCTCTTTCTTGCCTTTTTGCAGGGATTCCAGCAGCGTTTCCGCCGTTTCGCTCGCCGCAGCGAGGTTGTTGATGTATTTTGCCTGAATTGGATTTACCCGGCGGCTGTACTCCACGTCCACGAAGTTAATCATATTGAATTGGCAGCCTTGGGGCAACTTTCCGAGCTTCTGGTTTTTCTTGTAGTGGTAGTACAGTTTCGTGGCCAGCGTCGGGAACTTGTAGTCATAGACCACCATCGCGAACCCCTTGGCCGAGTGCTGTCGGATAAACGGCTCGATGATACTGAATGTCTTGCCCGACCCCGGTGTTCCGACTACCCATGTTCCACGAAAACAGTTGGTTATATTGGTCCAGCCTTTACGGAACTTGCCCTTGTAGTAATATCGCATGGGGATATTCACGCTGTACGGAGTCTCTATCAGTTCCTCGCATTGCTCGAAACTTTCATTCTCGAAATTGAAACGATCCTTCATCAGTCCCTCTTTGAGGAACTTGGAGATGTTATCCAGTGCGACATGCACGAGGATAACCCCCGTGAGCGATACCGCCATATAGAGAATAATGTTCAGCGGCAGCGTGTAGAACCGCGTCTCCATCGGATGACCGAACAGCCATACGGACAGCACTAACAGGGCAAAGCCGCTCACGAGCGGGTACAAGACCTGCCGCCGGGCGTTGAATTCCAAATGTTTCTTGGCTCTGGTGCCGATACAGGTAATGCAGATCAGCAGCACCGTGGCGACCTTGCTGTACACGAGGTTGCCGTCGTTATAGATGGCCCACCGTTTGATACGTCCGTGAATGTCGCAGAGTATGCCGCCCCAGTGGTCCAGCATGGCCGGGTCGATGGCATACTCGAAAAACTCCATCAGTACGGAGACATACACCACCGCACGGAATATCCGGTAAAATCCCTGTAATTCCTTGCTCTCTTCCATTGCTATGTCAATTCTTTTTAATACCCCAGAGGACGTGGATGTGAGGCCATTGCATACGGTTATCAGCGGAAAGCTGGCAGACATGGGAAACTGCATATAGAGGTTTAAGCCCGTCATATATTGCAGAAGCCCGTACTTCCGCTGTAAACTTCTCAAGGAAAATCCGGACGGCATTGTCAGAGCCATAAGTCATGAAATCAATGAAATCTTCAATCAATTCTTCATTGACATAGCAGAGCTGACCTTGGAAAATATCATGGTAACGGCTGATACGGCCGTTCCATTCTGCCCGGATTTCTTCCCTGCGATTCTTTACGGAGGGAAACCTCTTGTAGCAGTCTATTCCATCGTCGAGGAATATGAAATTACCGGAAACGTCCTCTTGTTTAGGACATTTGCATCTTAACAGATACCCGAAGAATCCTTTGTCCGGATGTACTATATCCACATACTGTGGTGCTTGAAAATCTTTAATTCCGTTCATAATCATAAATTCAGTTGTTGATGGTTATAATGGGACGCACTTTATGCGCCTGTGTCTTGGGCGTTTCCTGCATGGTTCCGCTGGCTGTCGAGTAGAGCCATGCTTTGACTGTCTGCTGTCCTTCCACCTCCGTCGATGTCCAATACCAGCACTCGTCGGCCTCGGTCGGCAGCGGGTCGCCGCCGCATTTCTCGATAATCGGATTGATGACGGTCTGTGCCGAATACAGCAGACGCATCTGTGCCACCGAGGGGATATAGGCGCTCTGTCCGTATTTCCACAAGGCAAAAACGGCTTCAGCCATCGGCGAGGCCGTTTCTTCCGTATCGTACAGGGCGAACGTGTTCTCATTCCCGTCGTATGCAGCAATGTCCGCCGACGTACCCTGCTCGACACCGAGGCTGTCGGCAAAAGCCTTCGGCGTCATGTCCCACAGATAGACGGCATAGCCGTTTCCTTCCGTTTCCCCGTCCGAATAGGTATGGAAGACGACGGCAATCGCCTGTTTCCCGGAATTTTCATACTCGCTGTACGGCACGGCCTTGCCGTCCACGCAGAGGACATGTCCGGGACGTACCGTCTTGTCGGGTTCTTCTATATGTGCGTCGCAGGCAGCCAATGCCCCGGTTATGAGGAGAACCGGCACTACCTGGCACGTTTTTCTGATAGTGTTCTGTTTCATCTTTCCCTTATTTTATAGGTAGTTTAATACCGAGGGCAACTCCTGTACGCAGCACATCGGCCCCCTTTATCATCACGTCTCCCTTGACTTGCCAGTATAGCGTCCAGCCCGCCCGCAACACATAGTTGTGCTCGTAGCCGAAATGCAGCCCGACAAGGAACTTCCTCGTATCGCTTCCGCCCGAAGCCCCGATACGGAGGCTTCCGTAATGGTTGCGTCCCCTCGTGACGCAGGGTTTGTAAGCCACGCCGAAGCCGTAGGTACGGTAATTCTGCCAGAAAGATTTCGGGCATACATGCTTGCAGGATTCGCACTCTGCCCATTGCAGGTAGCCGTTGGCAAAGAACTCCCACGCATGGCGGTAGTTCATCTCGTGTTCGTAGGCCAGCGTCACGTCCAGCCCGTTCTTGTACAGCAGCCCCGCTCCGAGCGAAAGGCGGCCGCTGCCCCGTTGTGCATTCGCGCCGACGGCGAGGCACATGCAGGCAATCGTCAGGATAATCGTCTTTCTCATTGTCATTCCTCCTCCAGCAATGCCGTGCTGAACGAATCGGCCGACAGCACGTCCTCATAGTCGATATTCAGGCTGATAGCACGCCCGCTGATTTGTTTCTCCGTCATCTCGATGGTCAGTACCTTGTCGTTCGGGAACGTCATTTTCCTGACCACGACCACATTCCGGTAGCCGTGCCGGAACGTCTTGCCCGTCTCCAGCACCAGTTCCGGGACCAGTTCGATGACTTGCGCATTAGTCGCTTTGGTCAGTTTCTTGTCCGCCAGCTTCACCCGTATCTCGTCAATGTCGAAACGTATGTTCGTCCGGTTCTCTATTGAGAAGTCGATGAAGAAATACTCTCCCACGGTGTAGATGTTGTTCAACCGCATGGTCATGCGGTGTGCCTTGGTGGCGACGTTGCGGATCTTCGCGGGCGAGTTCCAGATACGCCGGGCGAAGCGTGTCATCTCCACGGTGGACATCGAGACCGCCGGGTTGTGGTAGGCGTTTCGTTCCTGCAACTGGATTTCCTTGTCAGTTACCGCCTCCCGCACCCGTGTGGTGTAGAGCAGTGCATACTGCGTGCGGTAGCGTTCCGTTACGATGGTCACTATGGCCAGCACCTCGCCGTCCTCGTGTCCGCCCTCTTTCGGTTTCAGGCGGACGATGTTATCTATCGGCTGGTCACCGACAACCTTATCGGTGGAGATGTCCACGAAGCGTACCGGTTCCGAGGCCGTGATGACCGTCGTTACCTGTTCATTTACCGTAAGTTGTTCCATCTCCTCGTAGGTTCGTTGTGCCTGTACATTCGGCGTTCCCAGCAGTCCTGCCGCCAGAAGAAATGCCGTTACGATTCCTTTTTTGTCCATGTCATTGATTTATTGATTTTGTTTTTCTTCCCTTATCTCTTTTTCCTCTTGTGCTTTGTTCCTGCATTCCAGTTCCTCCTGAATCCGCCGTTCGGCAATCTCGCAGTACACCTGTTCGATTTCAAATCCGATGTAGTGTCGTCCCGTGCGGATAGCGGCCACGGCGGTTGTGCCTGACCCGATACAGTTGTCCAGTACAACATCGCCTTCGTCGGTGTAGGTCCGTATCAGGTACTCCATCAACGCCACGGGCTTTTGTGTCGGGTGGTAGAACGCGCCTTTCTTGTGTTCCTTCGGCATGAAGATGACCGAGGTCGGATATTTGTCATCGGCTATGCGTACCGGTGAGAGTTTCATCGTTCCGTAACAACGGTTGGTAAATCCCTCCGTTTTACGCCTCCCGTGATTTCTCCGTTCCGGAGGACACGGTGTCATCTGCGGATGATAGACCGGCTGTTTTTTATAGAATACCAGAATATCCTCGTGCTGCCGGAGCGGCATACGTTTGGCATTGAGATGTCCCGTCACCCGATCTTTCTGCCACACGAGGTTGTACCGCCATAGCCGGGGTTGCGACAGCATGAGCCATGCGGAGAAAAGCCCCTGTCCGAACAGGATAATGGGGCTGTCCGGCTTGGTAATCCGCCGGTATTGCTCCCACAAGGCTGCGAACGGTATCTGGCGGTCCCAGTTCACCGACGGATTGCTGCGATTTAACACCCCGTAAGGCAGGTCGGCGATTATGGCGTCCACGCTACTATCCGCTATCTGTTTCATGCCCTCCATGCAGTCCATAAGGTAAATGCGATCCGTCTCTATCATATTGCGTCTGTTTTCAGTTCTACAATTTGTCGGGCGCTCATCCAGGTACAGCGTTCCGTCCGGGTTTTCCGGATTTCACACTCCCAGAGGGTATTCTTCTCCACATGTTTGAAATTGACCGCACCGTCTCTCGGCCCGTAAAAACCGGTATGCTTCTGGAAGGCGAATAAGGCAATCCTCCGCCCGTCTTCTGCCTGAAAGTTGCATATCAGGGCGAATCGTACCCCTTTGTGCCACCATTCGGTACTTACGAGCTTCCCAACGAATGTTTCGGGCTTATCGGGAGCGATGTAGTCCTCGTAATAGAAGCCGTCCGTTCCCTTATGAAGTTTTGATATGTCTGATTCCATTGTCACTGCCCTTTTAGTTCCTGTTTTCCCGTCCGTTCACCAGATACACAAACGTCCCGTATTTCAGCTTCACCTTGTTTTTCTTGATAGCCTTGCTGATGGCGTTACTCGTTTTCTGGTAGGCATTGTTCACCGCCTGCATACCCCATTGGGCGAGGCTGTTACCGTATCCGCTGGTATTCATGTTCATGCTGCCCGACATGGCACTGCTCGCCACATCCTTGCTTGTCTCGCGGAACTGGCTGATGGGTACGTAAAGTCCTTCCAGCCCGTCCGTATCGTAGATTGACAAGCTGACCTTGACCAGTTCGTCCTCCACCAATATGCTGTTGATGCTTCCTTTTACACGTCCGGAAGAGAAACCGCTGACTGTGGCATACAGGTAAGTACCACGCCTGACCACGCTCTCGTTGATTTCGATGTCGTCCAGCAGGCGCAGCCGCACACGCGAGCCGTCCACGGCCTTGATGTTCTCGTCGATGATCGCCTTGATGAGTTTCGGTTCCCGAGCGTCTTTCGCCAGTGTGTTGAAGTAGTCCGAAGCCGTCTTTACCTTCTTCACCACCTCGCTTGCCTTGTCCGTCTCCGCAGGAGCTTTGACCGAACGGCTTTCCTCGTCGATGGTTCCCTTGGCCTGCGTCATCGTGTCCGGCGGAGCCGCCGTTGCGGTGCTGTCCGTTTCGGACGGCATGACCTCCCGTTGTCCTCTCAACCTCGCTTCGGCGAGTGCTTTTTCCAGTTCTGCGAGAGCCTCCTGTTCCCGCCTCTTGGCATCGGCCGCTTCCGCTGCCAGATCATTTTCCTTTTCCTGCCGGTCAAGCAGGGCGATGTCCTCTTCGGTGTACTGCGATTCATATTCCTCTTGGTTATTGTCCGGTTCGTCCCGCTCGATGTTGTCCACAGCGGAATAATCTTGTATCTTGCCCCATGATTTGGCCATGTTCTCATACTTGCTGCCGATACCGTCGCCACCCTTGATTTGGGCGTCCGGCAATTCGGGATTCAGGAACTCGGTCGTCTGGAGTGTCTTATCCTGTACCTCGACCTTCTCGGTATGGAACAGGTCGAAAAAGAAGTACGACGTGCCGAGAAGGGGAATATAGAGGATAGCCGGAAGCATATACTTTGGCTGCCTGAAATTAATTCTCTTGAAGATATTGTTCATTGTTTCCCTTTAATTGAGTTGCACATACTTGCTTATAGTTCTCTCAAACGGCATATTCATAAGCCTGCCGTTCTATTCCGGCCTTTCCGTACCACTTTCCTTCGTATCGAATCTTCGTACATGCGGTACGGAAAGCATCTTATGCCGTTCCCGGAGCACGGAATCCTGCATCTCCGTGGCCGTCCGGCGGGTCGGATGATGGCGGTACACCACCGTCAGGCGGTAAATATTCCATGTCAGCCCGCAGATGGCGAAGCCAAATACGATGACGAGAAACAGCGTCCGGTGCATGTTGGCGAAGCCCTGCACCTTGGCCGCAGCCTTGTCGATGCGTGTTGCCTTGGCGAAACGCCGTCCGGCATCTATGTCACGCTCGTAGCGTTCCTTGTATTTCGGGTCGTTCCTGTCCGGCATTTTTTCACCGAACAGCATACGTCTGAATCCTTTGATATTCATAGGGCTGATGGTGTTAATAGTTGCTTTTCGTCTTTTGCTCGATGTCCTTGTTCAGCAGTGTGCGCCAGTTCACGATGAGCAGCCCGTGCGGGTTGTTCTCCGTCCGGGGTACACGCTTGAGCTGTCCCGCCGTAACCAGTTCGCGCATCAGGATATTGCTGCGCCGTTCGATACGCTGCCGTCCGTAGTAGGTAAACTCCATCTTCTCCTTGTTGAAGGCGATACTGTCGCAGAAAATCGAAAAGACGGCGCTCGTTCCCAAGATGTTCGAGTAGAAACCTTTTTCCTTGAGCGTGTTGTACTGTGCCAAGCCCGTTTCGTCCACTAAGTACATCGCTTTCTCCATCGTGTAGCGGATGTACTTGTCGTCAGGGGCAAGCGTGAAAAAGTAGTGGTGGAACATCTCTACATGGCTCTTGGCTTCCACGTCGAGCGTTTCCTCCATCGTCGTGCGGCGTACCAGTATGGGCACGTTGCCGTCCAGCACATACACCTTCTTTTGAGCGTCCGTAACCATCATGCGGGCCGTCCAGATACTCGACATGCTGATGATGACGCACCCCACGAGAAAGGCGGTGCAGATAATTCCGACCAGTTTGATTTTGTTCTCTAAATTCTTGATGACCATTTTGTTTGAATATTTATCGTTACTTTGTTATCTCATTACCGTACCCATTGCGCCCGTCGCCGTCATTTTGGCCTGCTGCGCCACGCCCTCACCGAAGTTTCGGGTCGAGAACGCCGTATCGCCCTCCGGTATCATCCATGCCGCAAGGTCGGGAACGAGGTTCAGGCATTTCAGGGCCACGATGCTTGCCGCCATCAGGTAGCCGGCGGAGAAGAAGCTGTTTTGCAGGTAAGCCGCCATCGTCTGCTCGCTCGCCGTGATTGCCGTCAGGTTCTCCACCTGTATGCACAGCACGATGTCGAACAGCAGCAGCACGTAGAAGCCCACGAAGTAGAGCATCGCCCCGTAGAAATGCACCGTCAGATACCTCGTGAGCCACTTCGCCCACGCACCTTCCCATTTGGGCAGGAGCGAGAACGCCCACTGTATAGGGCCGAAGATGGTGAGCATTCCCAAAAGAATTTGCTGACAATAGATGGTAACCCACCAACCGATTCTGAATACTACAAGGGCTATCAGCATGATGATTTTGTCAATCCCCACGATTACCCCCGAAGTCAGCGAGGTGAACCACAGCTTCGCCGCATCCTTCTCCATGTTCGTTACCTCGTCCACACCTGTCTGTTCCATCGTTGCCTCGATAAGGTTTGGGTCCGACGTACCCGTATGGGCGACATCGGCCTGTGCCTGCAGGGCAGTGTACATCGTGTCGCGCACGTAAATCAACTCCTGCACTTCCTCGAACTTGTCCGAGATTTGCGAGGCTTCGGCCTCGTACAGGTCATGTGTGTACGAACCGACGCAGTTCGGGATATAGGAGAGGAAATCTAAAAAGCACCAGTTGCTCCCGCTGTTTGCCATGCCCGTGTCTGCCGGAGGATACCACCAGCAGAGGATAAGCGACACGGCCAGCGGTCTGAAGAGCTTCATCACGTCCAAAGGCTCGTGCTTGACCATCATTTTGTACGCCATGCCTGCCGCCATGATGATGGCGAATAGGGCGGCCAGTGCCATGCACATTTGAAGAATCCACCAGAAGGGACCTTGCGAGCCGGTAAAGGTCGCATCGGTCAGAAACTCGTTGGTCTGAAAAATCACGTCGTCGATTTCCTCTTCCAAGAGGTCGATACCGAAATCCGAAAGAATATTTCCGTCTGCCATACGTTGTGTGTTTTTAGTTCTTTCTGTTTACCGTCTCGTCTCCGTCTCCCGTATCAGTTTCGCCGCCCGATTGCGCCCCTCGCACGGCGGAACGCGATTCGTTCCACCGGCCCATCGCCTCGCGGACGATACCGCCCTTGTCCAGTCTCCGGTCGGCGGTTGCATTCAGCAGCCCGTTCGCAACCGTGGCGTTCTGTCTTCGGGCAAGGTAGCCGACCAGAATCTCGTTCTGCCGTACCACGTCCTCGTAGATTCGCAGGTACTCTTTCTTCCGTTGTGCGTTGGGCATGTAGGCGTCCTTCGTAGCGTCAATGGCGCACTGGTAGACGTGGTAGTATTCCGTCCACCGCTCCCTGTCGTCCGTTGTGCCCCCGGCAAGGGGGATGCGGTCGATGTTGCGCTGAAGCCGTTCCATTTGAGCGTTTATCTTATCGCCCTCGGCCAGCCACGCGAGGTCAATCTGCCGGTCGGCTACATTCAGTGCCTCGATTTCGGCCCGCTTGACCAGTGCCGAGTCGATGGCTTCCGCCTCGTCTGTCTGGTTGTACAGGTTCACACCCGCCAGCGTGCGGAACGACAGTTTGTTCTTGCTTGCCGCCGACTTCTTGTACTTGTTGTGCAGCAGCGTGTAATAAAGTTCGGGCGACAGAGCGCCCGTACCGGTTTCCATAACCGTAATCTGGTTCTGTTTCGGCGAGTCATGGTTGTAAGTAACCGACTGCGCCTTGACACCGCTCGTTGCAACTGCTGCAACCGCCATGAGTAAGAGAGTTCTGTTCATATTAATTTCCGGTTATTCATTATTTTACAGTTATTTATATCGTATAGTCATACTTTTTTTGAGCTTCCTTTACTGTCATAAATATTGGTATTCATTCCTGACTCGTTTCTCTCCTTGCGAGAAATATGTCTCGTCTTTTTCAATGCAAATACATTTTCTATTCGTATAGATACAGGCAATTGCGGTGCTCATGCTCCCCGAAGCAAAATCAAGGACAGTATCTCCTTCCTTTGTGTATGTTTTTATCAGATACTCCAATAATGCAATCGGCTTTTGGTTGACATGAATCGTTTTGCCTTCCGATTCCGCTGTTTTGAAGTATATCACACTTCGTGGATATCTTGTCCCTTTGTTTTCATGCCTGAATGTAGGATTGGGTACATTGTTTATCCCTGTCCAATTGCTTCCTCTCTTCGTGCGGTTCCCGTAAGGCTCGCCTTCCTCCATGATTGGATAATAAGGGGTTCTGCCTTTGCCAAAGACACTTATTAGCTCATGTGCTTTTAGAGGTTGTTTTTTAGCGAGAAGAAAATTGCTTGCTTTTGACTTTTCCCAAACCCAGTCATATTTAAATTCATCTAAATTGCCGCAGCGTAGAAAGCTGCTGAACGGTTCGCTGCCAAATAAGACCGTAGGTGCATTTTCTTTCCTGACTCTCCTGATCTCTTTCCACATTTCCGGGAATGGTATTATTTTATCCCACTGTGAAGCTGTAATTCCAAAAGGGGGATCGCATAAAACCAAATCAATGCTTGATTCCGGAAGAAAAGGCATCACTTCAAGACAATCGGCCTTATATAACGTAATGTCTTTTGCAAAAACAATCTTTTCCATTGCATCAATCTGAATGTCTTTTTATCCCTTGGTATAATCCCAATAGGCTTGTTTGTACTAAAAATTCTTTCTCTGTTTTTATTTCCCGATGTCGATGGCATGGAAGTCAAACTCTAACCTGTAGATAGTTTGCCTTCTTTCCCTTTTATCGTTCGTTAATAATCCAGCCGTCCCGCTTTGCGCCATCGTCCGAAAGCCCCGTCGATAATCTCCTTGACCTTGGGACGGTAAATCTTCGCTTTCCAGTAACCGATGCGCACCTGTATGTACCGCCACGTCTCGATATACGCCCGGTTCAGGTGCCGCTCGATGTCGTCCAGCGACGTGTTCACCGCTTCCAGCACCATCAGCAGGTCGGAGGTCGAACATTCTGCCGCCCCTGTGGCATACAGCACGAGGTCACTGACCGATTTGTAAAGCTGTTTCCCGTCATCGGCGATGTCCCGTATTGCCTTTTCGTTGATGGCCAGTATCACGGCATCGCCGGGGTCGATGCGCCCCCGTTTCACGATTCTATCGTTGAAGTCCTCCAGCAGTCTCTTGTAATCGCCGATACGGTCGCTGACCGCCGTATAGGTGCTTTTCACGTTCAGCACCGTCCGCAAGGACTGGTACATCACGTCGATGACGTCGAAGGCACGGGTGTAGCGGTCCAAGTCCACATTCAGTTCCTTGTACTCGCCGACCTCTTTGCGGCTGTACTCGTGCAGCAGCTTGTTGCTGTATTCCAGCGTACTGCGGGCCAGCAGCAGGCTGCGTTGCTTCTTGTGGTCGTTGATGTAGGCTTCTACCGACACGATGTCGAACGTCCATTGCGCCTTGGCAATGCCGGGCAGGAGAGCCAGCAGCACGACTGCCATCAGCAGGGCACGTTTCATGGCCGCACCTCCTTTCCGCTGCCTTTGCCGTTCCTGCCGTTTCCGCTCCGCAGGTTCCGCGCATTCTCCACCCAGCGTTCGTGGCATTCCTCCACGAGCGTCAGCCTGCGTCCCTCGTCCATATCCAATTCGGGCAGCACGTCCTTCAGCACGTCGATGATGCTCCGTTTGTAGTGCATCATCTTCTCCAGTGACACGAGGTCGGCATATATCATCGTAATCCGGGAATCCACTTCCCGTGCGATTTCGAGCCGGTCGCTTGACCACAGCAGATGGTACACCTCCCCGGTCGGAGTCTCTTCCAATGGTGGGGTACGGGCATATTCCGTCGTGATCTTGCACGAAGGATGCTCTCGTGCAATCTCCGCAATACGGTCGTTCACCAGTTTCGTTTTCTCCGCGTCCGACAGGTTAGGGTCGAGCGTCAGCACGTCGGCCACATACGTGTCGGTGTATTCCGTGGTCAGTTCCCAACTGATCTGCACGATGGCACGGTGTATCTTGATACCGAGGAAATATTTCGGTTTGCGGGCTATCGAGACCGTCGCCTTGAACGTGATGACCCCGTTGATGTTCGGCATGGTCGCCTTACGGACATAGGTGTAGCCGTTCCACGCCCCGCCGTCCTGCCACGACAGGCTGTAAGCCGTCTTGCAGTCCTGCATGATGGCCGGTATGCGGTAATAGTCGTCTGTTGCCACATCGTTATCGCCCGCCGCCTCGGTTTTCGCGTCGGTGTATTCCCGTTGTTTCTTCTGCCATTCGGACAGCTCGCTTTTCAGGCGGTCTATCTGTGTCTTGTTCGCGTTGTACTGCTGCCGGTACACCGCCGCATCTTCCACGCTTGCCTCGGCGATTTTTTTCAGCAGGTCGGCATTCTCGCTCTCCAACGCGTTGATTTGCGACTGGATGGCGGCTACCTGATTCTCTGCCTCCTGCAGCATGGCGTCCAGCTCGGACAAGTCCAGTTCGTTCTCCGTAACCGTGGTCTGCATGGCACACTCCTTTGAATGGGCGTTCAGGGATTTGCCGCACGTTCGGCACTTGTACTGCGTCGTGCCCTGACCGAGCGTAGCCCCGTCCGAACAGGTTACACTGATGGTCACGCTCTCGCAGCCTTGCAATTTCGCGGCGTCCGTCGCCTGATAATAGTTCCGCGCGTCAGAAGCTATATAATAGGTATAACCTTCCTCGTTGTCGTTGAACTCCGAGAGTCGGGCGTTAAGCCCGGCTTTGAACGTGTTCAGGTCCATCGAGTAGGAATCGAACACCTCTTCATAGACGACCTCTTCCCGGTTCCAGCTTTTCTTCACATGGATTTCGTAGGCGTATGCCTTCTTCGTCTGTTTGCCGCCCCGGCTGATGATATAGCCGTTCTGCCAGTAGTTGATACTATAGGTATAGCCGTCATTCTGGTTGTTGAGCTGCTGTACCCGGCTTCTCGACCAACCGGCGTACCGTTCCGAATTGGCGAGCGCCTGCTCCCGTTGCGAGGCATTGGGATAAAAGTCGGGATCGGTTGTCTCGAAACGCGTCCATTCGCCGCCGTTCAGTATGCTGTTATCGTCCGTCGGCGGGTAGTAGTCGCACAAGGCGATACTCCCTTGCTCACGCCGGGCGATATACCACCGTTGCGTGTAGTAGTTTCCCGCCGTCTCGTCCAGATAGTCCGTCATCCAGGAGGTAAGGTCGTAGTTGCTGAAATCGAACAGTCCCGCCACGTTGTCCTCACCGCCCACCATGTCAATCAGCAGGCCGCCGAGGTCATGCTCCGCCTGCTCGAAGAGCGCACCGTAATGGTCATACAGGTCGATGACCTTGCTGACCCTGCCGCCCATCAGCTCATGGAACGAACTGGTTTGCAACAGGGCGTCACCAATGTTCCCGATACCTGCCGAGGCGAGACCGACACCCATGTTGTAGAGGTTGTCGATGTCGTGTTGCAGGTTCTCCTTGGTGAAATTGCCCGGCACGCTGGCGATGTCGTCCAGCATGTGCTGCCAGTCGATGTCGCCTATCTCCGAGAGTTTCAACAGAGGGGCGATGTTCCGGTTGATTTCCAGAAACACGATGTCCGAAAAGCCCAACGTGCTGTTCGTCACTACACTCTCGAACTGCATACACAGGCTTTTCGTTTCGTCGCAGATTTTCATCAGGTAGCTGCCCCAGTAGATAGCCGTTTGCGGTGAGCGGAGCATCAGTTTCGCCACCACCCATATCTTGGGTATGATCTTCTCCGAGACCATGCGGTAAATGCGGCGGTAGTAGTAGTTCTCCGTACTGCTGTTCCAGATACCGAGGTCGGAAAAGGCTTTATGCTCCAAGAACTTGGAGGCAAAAATCCCCGCCGTGGCCACTTCCGCCGCATTGTAGTGCTTGAGTATGTCATCGACCTGCTCCCGGTAATAGCTTTCCGCCACGGCTTCCGTACCGAAAGCGGTAGCCATTGCCGCCACGGTACGCGCATCGTAGTTCACGCTGTAATACTGCGCGTGGATGTGCTGTACGACAACGAGCGACAGGAGCATAAGGATAAGTGACAGCCGTTTCATCATGGATTCCTCCCCGGTTAAAAACAGCCCCCGTCAACGGCGCGTCATGCCTCTTAGTGCACGTATCAGTTCGTCGGCCTCATATACGGCGGAATTTGCCACCAGACGGTGGTGTATGAATACCTCCTTGGCTATCTCGTACCTGCGTTGTTCCCACTTCGCCTCTTCTTCCTCGTCCTGCACGGAATTTCCGATACCGGCGTATTCGTCCAGTTCCTTACCGGGCATTCCCAACCGGAGATTGTACCTTTCCAGAACATCCTCTATTTCCTCGATGCTTTTTCTTCCCATGTCGCGTACCCTTACCAAGTCCTTTCCGGGCCATTGGCACAAATCCCGGATGGTTTTGATGTCGAACTCACGGAATATCCGTTGGATACGGGCTTCATATTTGCTCCCGAACTCAAGTGTCTTCACACTTTGGCTGATGTCTATCTTTTCCATTTTCTGTAATTGATGATTTGATTGTTATTGTTTTACATGAAGGTTCAATATCCGCCCGGCCTCGTTGACCTTTTGGGCGAACGGCAGGGATTTTCCGATACCGCTGGCGTTCCAATCCCGACAGTACGCCTCGATAGCTTCCTGATGGCTGCACCGCAATTCCCGCTTGTAGAGTTTCAGGGCTTCTTTCTCCGCCCGCTCGGTGGTGTAGGTCATGTAACACTCTCTTGGTTCTTCCACGCCGTACACGCCGCTGGTCGTCCCCCGGCGGATGAACACCTCTCGGAAGAAGCTGCGCCCTTCCTTGTTTTCCAGCCGGTTGATGGTGAATATCTTTTTGCAGTCCACGTCGGTAAGTCCGAGAATAGCCTTGATTTCATCGAACCGCTCGCGGAACTTGCTCTGGTCAAGCAGCATCACCACGTCGGAGTTGTTGATGATGGCTTCCTTGACGATAGGGCTGCCGATGATGTCCTGTATCTCCTGCGTCACCACGCCGACCGAGGCCCAGAACTTACGGGCCGTCTTGTACATAAACTTGATGTATTCGGCCATGAGCGGGCTGGCAATGGCCTTCCACGCTTCCTCTATGACCAGGACTTTGCGGTTCTTCTTGATACGCATCTTCTGTAAGAATACATCCATGATAATCAGTGTGACAAGAGGGAACAGGAGAGGATCATCCTTTATACTGTCAATTTCGAAGACGATGAACGTCTCATCGAACAATGAACTGTCCATGTTCTCGTTCAGCGTCTTTTCATGATTGCCGCCCCGATAGAAGTCCTTCATCATGTAACGGTACGTCGATATGTCGATGCCCGAAATATGGTTTTCGGCACAGATGTCGGGGATGCGCTGCACGGAAAATTCATAGAACGAGTTGAACGACAGCTCTTCCACTTTCAACTCCTTACGGCGGCGTTCCATCTCGTCGATCATGCGCTCGATACGCCCGGTCCGCTCTCCTTCGTCCTCGTCCTGCTTCTCGGCATGGTTACGGTCGTCGATGAGCAGCCCCTTACGCAAATCCTCCCGTTGCAGGGGTGTGAAGCCGTCGAACCCATTGAAATAAGTGTCGTAATACTCCGTGATGACCTGTTCTATCAGGCGGTCCTCTGTCTTTGTGACCGTACCCTGCGAGCCTTTCCAGATGAGCAGCACGAGGTTTTTCAGGAAGCCCGTCTTCTCCACATTCATTTCCGCCCGATTGATGCGGAATGGGTTCATCGTAATCGGTCTTTCCTCGGTATAGGAAATGTACTTGCCGCCGAGGTATTCGCAAAGTCCCTCGTAGCTGTTACCCGTATCGACCATCACCACGTCCGTTCCTTGCTCGTACAACTGGCGCACGACAGAGTTCATGTGGAAGCTCTTGCCGCTGCCCGAAGGACCGAGACAGAAAAAGTTCGAGTTGTCCGTCAGCTTGTTTTTCCCCTCCTTTCCCGTGATGTCGATAGCCACCGGCACGCCTTGGCGGTCTGTGTAGTAGATTTTCAGCGGTGTCTCCTCGCTGTGCTGTATGTGCTCCTTATACATCAGACACATCGCCGCGTCACCCAGCGTCAGGAAGCGGTCATAGTCCTCGTTCATGCCGTAACAGTTACCCGGAAACGAGTTCACGAACAGTTCCAGTTGGTTGTACGCCCTTTTGGAAATATGGATACCCATACGTCCGAAAGCATTCTCCAAGTGGTTCGTGCATTTTTGCAGGTCCGTATCGGCCGGTACGGCGACGATCAGGTTGAAATGGGTGTACACGAGCTGCTTGCTTTCCCGCGCGATGACCTCCTGCACCCGCTTGATGTCCTCCACGGCCATCTGGTTGCTCGGATTGGGAATACTGGCGTGCCGGTTCTTCTTTTTGTCCAGCAGGGCCAGTTCCCTTTTCTGGTTGGGCAGGAAGACAATCTGGTTATAGACGACCGTCTCCGCATTCGGAATGTTGTCGATGGCAGCCAGCAGGTCCACGGGCATATCCGTGTTATTGACCTCTATATTGGTGTAAGGCCGTATCAGTGAGGGCAGTGCGGCACAGTCCACATCGACAAGGCTATATACCTTGCAGCGTTTGTCGCCCATCGAGACCGTTTCGTCGTCCGCCTTGAAGTTGGTCATCGACACGATCCGCTCCTTGAAGTTCATGGCGAAATAGCGGTCCACGTATTCGCTCGCTTCGGCTTTGTTCAGGAACCTGGCCTGTACCCCGGCATCGTGCAGCTGGTCATGCACTTTGCGTATCTTGACCAGAAAGTCGCGCCACTTCTTGTTGTCGAACGAGAACAGGCGGCTCTTCTTCGCCTCCTGCGTGATGGTCAGGTAACACACGCTGTCCGTATAGTTACGCCCCTTGAAGTAACGGAAGTAGGCCGATGAGAGGAACTCGTGTTTGTCCCCCGTCTCGTTCTCGAACTGTTTCCGGATGAAGATGTCCTGTTTGTGCAGGGCATATCCTTCGCCGAGCGTCTGCGCGAGGGCGGTGAAAAGGTGCGTGAACTCGTAGTAGCTGTCGATGTTCGCACAGTATTTCTGCACGGGATTCTCTATTTTCAGGATGGCTGAATATTCGCCCGTCTTGGTGTACAGCACGCCCACGCCGTTCGTATCTTCCACAGAAAAATAGATGTCCTGAAAGATACGCTTACGCTTGCCTCCGGTACCGAACGCATAGACCGACAGGGCCATGCCGGCACACAAGGCGATAAAAAGTAGAATGATGTACAAGGTCATTTCAAAATACAATAAAAAAGGCCGGTCCACCCGGATTTCAGGCGGCCGGCCCGCGTTCAACATTCAACAAGACCACACGTTGCCCGTGATGGTTTTTCTTTTCTTCTCACAGTTTCTTCGAGTGGGCGTAGATATACACTCCGCGACCGTCTTTCTTGGTATGCAGCCCTTTCCGCTGTTTGAGCATGATAAGCGCAATACCCGTCGAGACGACCGCAACCAGCACGACCAGTCCGGCCACGAAACCCACGAGGCAGTAGGCGATGATAAATCCGACGATGGCTCCGCCGGCAACGCCCGCCGCCCAGTAGATGTAGCGTCCCTGAATACCCATGAACTCCAAAGGCCGTTGCAGGCCCTTGAACAGCGGGTAGTCGGGATAGCGTTCGTCCTTGCCTTTCATCGTGCGGGAGGGTTATGCGCCGATACCGAAGAACATCGGAAGTGCTTGTGCGGCAGCGATTAAGAAAATACATGCGCCAACGATCATCATAATCTTTTTCTTCACGTCCTGTTCCTCGTTGTTCATGGCGATGTACACCGAGATAGCGCCTACGATAGCCACTACACCGGCAATGGCGTAACACAGTTTGACCATGACGGGGACGTACTTGGCGATTTCCTCCGTCACGGTCGCCAGTGCGGTCGTACCGGCGGAGTAATCGCCTGCGGAGTTTTGGGCCATGACGGCCGTCGTGCCACACAGCAACATCAGTGTGAGCATCTGTACCTTTTTAGCAGAAAACATTCTTTTCATTTGTCTTTTTGTTTTTTGAAACATGATTATTTATTTTAGGGTAAGTATTGCAGTTCTTTCGAATCGTTATGGCGGCACCTCATTCCTGCATCCCGTTTCTATATGCGATAGCCGAAAAAGGCAGGAAAGACAAGGAAGGCACCGATCAGGAACAGGCACGCGCCCACAAGCGTTACGACGGACTTGGTAATACCGTCCTCGCCCGTGTTCATCTTTACGTAAATCTGGAATCCGGACACAATCACACAAATCCCGGCGATGGCACAACAGAGAGCTTGGACGTAGAACATCATCGTTACCACGTAGTCGTGCATCGTCGCCAGCGCATCCGCCCCCCAACTGTAATTCACGCTGCCACTTTTCGCCAGAGCCGAACAGGGGATGATGGAACAAAGCGCACATAGTATCTTCTTCGTTTTCGACATCTTACAGCTTATCTTTGACCGGTCTCCATTTCAGGCTGGGACGGTTGTCCAAGCGTCCTTTGGAAATCATTGCCTTATACATCTCTTCGTCGGTAAAGCCGTCGGACAGGTAGGGTGCGACCTTTTCCATCTGTGCCTCTGCCTTGGCTTTCAGCCGTTCGAGCCGATCCTTGGCTGTTCCATCTTTTTTCCCGGTGTCGCCGTTTTGGGCGGCAGGCGAAGCGGCAGGTACAGTCTCCGTGCCGTATGTTTCATTTCCGATTTTGAACCCGGTCTCGTTCTCCGAAACCTCGACACTCTCTTCCGTGGAATCCATCGGACCGAGGTCGAAAACTTCCTCGTCAGTCTTCTCCGTTCCCTTCTTTCCATACAGGTCACGGATGATATTGACCGCGAAATAGACGATGTACAGCACCGTCAGTACAAGGGCGAATATAAAGTATGAACCCATCTGTTTTTAAGTATGAAATTAAACTTTAATTGAACTTTGAAAGTACGGTTGCAAAGAAAAATATTATATTTGATGTAACAAAAACTCTTTATATCAAACAGTATTTTATTACATAGAAATAAGTTTGAAACACTAAAATTGAACTTTAATTTCATACTTTGAGGTATCGAAGCAGAAAAATCGGGCATAAAAAAAGCCCTCCGGGAGGAGAGCTTTCAAGGGAAAGGGTAACGATGATGCCTTACCGTTTCTTTCCGCGTAGGTAATCGTTCAGGTCCTTGTATTCGCGATAACGGGGTGCTTCGTTGCGTACACGCCCGCCATACATGCCGGCGATGGTCTCTTCCGTTTTCTGCCCTGCGAGATCATTGTCGAGATAACAGTGGATTTCCTCGTACACCTGCAAGTGTTCCAATGCTTTTTTCAGGTTGTTCACCGAGTTCATCACGAGGTAATCACAAGGTGCGTCGATGCAGACCGTATCATCACCCGCCTGTTTCAGCGTCAGGTAAGAGAGAAAATCCATGAAGCCCTCGAACACGCAAACACGGTTCTGTGTTTCACCATGAGATTGCCTGATGACAGAGATGTCCTTACACCGGATACAGCCCTTATAATAAGGATTGCGCACCTCGTACCCGCCCGCCGCGTTGCCGAAGGCAAGAGCGAAGTAGCGCCGTTTACGTAATTCATAATGGACCTCCCGGCAGAACATGCGGCCGATGTCCCCGTCGATTCCACGGGAATGAAGGTACGAGAGTAGCGCATGGTGCTGCAACGGCACGACGAGCACGTCCTTCATGTCAGCTTCGACGGGACGGGGTGTTGTCCCCGGAATCCGCACTCTTTGTATCGGGGCAGCATTTTCATGTCTCCCGATACAGGCAAGCACTTCGCTCACGCTGTTCGTCCGGTACAGGTATTTGCCCAGTTCCACAAGGTCGCCGCCCGTCGCTGCGCCAAAGTCATACCATTCGTTGAGCCGGTCGTTGACCTTGAACGACGGAGTGCGTTCATCGCGCAGCGGTGACAGATACCAGTATTGTTTTGATATCACACTCTGGGGATGGTAGCCGAGACTGGCGAGATAGTCCACGATACGCAGTTGTTTTGCTTCCGCTATGGTCATGTCATTTTCTTTTCACTTGTTTTCAAAAAACAGTTTACTTTGGTTTTTCTCCTATATATACCCGGACCAAAGTAAACTAAATTATTTTTCACCTTCCGCTTCCTCGCATTCTTCGTCGAAAAGCAGGGCTTCGGTCGGGGTCACATCGTAATAAAAGAGCTTGTCCCGTTTGACGATCAGCTTCAGGTTTTCCGTCAGGTATTGCAGCAGTTTTATCATGACGCTGCGTCCCCGTTTGAACCCGATAGCCTCATAGGAAGCCATGAGGGCCTGCAGCACGTTCTCGAAACCTTTGATGGGCCTGTCCCCGAAAGCGGCGGAAAGTGCCTCCCGGTGCTGTTCGATGGACAAATCCATGAAGCTGCTCCGGGCTTTCGGTCTTACACTGCCGTCAAACGAATAGTTATCCACCATGACCGGCAACCCTTCGTCATCAACGGAAAAGGCGAACGGTTTGAACTCCTTCTCGCGGATATGCAGCGCATGAACTTCACTGATAACGGGATTCTCCGCACTTTTGGTGATGACCAGCACCGTTTCCGCCTTATTGCTCATTTCCGTACCGATATGCCCGCGCACATTGTTGTCGCCCTTGTTCAGGTGTAGCACACAATGGATGTGCAGGTCGTATTTCGACGACCACTCCATCATCTTGTTGATGACCTCCACCGATTCGCTGGTGCTGTTGATGTCGAGCATCAGGTCGCGGATGCCGTCTATGATGACCAGCCCATACCCCTTGTTCTGACGCAGGGCATAGTCGATAACCCCGATACGGACGGCAGGAGTGTATTCCCGCAGGCAAATGAAATCGAGATTCTCGTTGTCCGTCGTGGTGGGCAGCCCCGCCAGGCGGAGAATGCGTTCCAACACGTTGTGGCAATGGAAACGGCTCTGTTCAGTGTCCACGTACAGAATCCTGCGTTTGCCTTCGGGCAGGTGCGCCCGATAGTTCAAGACCTGCCGGCCCGCCAGCGACGCGGCGACGATGGCCGAGACGTTGAACGTCTTTTTCGCCTTCGCCTTACCCGTCGAAGCGCTGAAATTACCGAGCGTCGCTATGGTGGAGTTGTCAATCCATATAATCTGGGGCGGAGTCTCGTAGGTGTCCGTGGCCTTTATTTGCGATGCCGTGAGGATATCCGACAGGCGGTTCTCGTCCAGCTCCGCCCACGAGTTACGGTCAGTTCTTTTTTCGTTTTCCATAGCGCTTCTGGTTAAAGAACGGTTGGGTTGCGGACACTTCCGTCGCCATACGCATGGCATCGTCCACCGTAGGTTCGTAGTTTTGCAAGAGCCACGCGTCCAGCTCTTCCTTCGCAAAGTAGAGCATCTTGCCGCGAGGCTTGTAGTGCGGGATTTCCTTGTTCGATGTGAGTTTGTACAACATACTTTCGGACACGCCGATATACATGCACGCCTCTTGAAAAGTGAAGACCTTCTTGGTCGTGTAAATGGTATTTTCCAGCAAAGCCACACGCTCCAACAGACCTTCCACCGGTTCCAACTTCTTGAGAACCGCTTCTATGGCGGTCAGCCGTTCGCTCAACCGCTCCATGAATGTTGTTCTGTTTTGCATAAAATACATGTTAAAATTAGACAATGGAGAGTTACCTCCGTTATGCAGCGCGCTAACGGAGGTCAAAGTTATGTGATGTGAACCGGACAGCCGGAAATACCGGCGTGATACTATGCACGTATCACGGCAATTGTCACTGTTTTATCTTTCACATACTTGGCTTTTTGGCACTTCGTGTTATATTTTCAGTCGGCTGACGGCTTTTCGTATGCCGAGGTTTGCCGATGTAATGTTGTTCCTCGCCGCAGACAGGGCGGACGAGAGGCTTGAAGCGGTAACGTATCTTGTGCCGTCTTTGGACAACAGGAACCGCCCCTTGTCGAGAACCGACTGCCAGTGAGGCAGGATGAAGGTGTTTTCGAGCAACGCGTCGAACAGGACCGCCACATGGCGGATATTGTTCACACGTATGCAGAAGCCCTTCTTGCAGGCAAAAAGCGCTTCCATGTCCTCGATGCGGAGTGTGGAAACGCAAAACAGATGATAAGCGTTGGCGCAAGCCACAATACCTGTCATCTGTTCACGGGAAAAATTACAACCGAAGGAGAGAGGTGGATCGTTTCTGGAATCTTCTATACGTGAAGAGCCGAACCATACTCCGGCAATGTCGTACTTTCGTTTCAAGGCCATGCACTCCTCGAAAGAAAATGTTTCTGCGGTAAAGAGGCTTTTGACGAGACTTGTGCAATCGATCAACAGCCCTCTGATGATATGGATGTTCATTTCATGGCAATTCCTGCAAACCGCACTGTTGCAGTCGATGTACCGGTGACTGTTTATAAAGTCATCCACATAGCGGCCATACCGTTTGCCGCCTGCCATGACGTCTTGAAGATAAAGCTCCCTCGCTTCGGAGAGCAATTCGTAAAATTCTTCCGCTACATCCTGTTCCGTAGCGAAGTGGTGCAGATGTGGTCTCCCTTCAAAAAAAGAGAGGACCTGTTGTTTTGTCCTTTCATGTCGAATTGTTTTTATGGGTTTATACTTATTATAATAGTGGCATTACTTCGACTATTTGAAAAGTCGGAGAAAAGCCGGAAATATTTACCTGTAAATTGAATTTGACATGTATAACTACATCAGTCGAATAGCCCGTTGACCAAATTGACTGCTTCGTCTTTTTTCTGGTTGATGATTTTGGCGTACACCTGTGTCATTCTCACGGAGGTATGACCAAGCAGCTTCGATACGGTATAGAGATCCGCACCGAGCGTCAGCATCATGGTCGCGAATGTGTGCCGGGCCGTGTGAAAAGTAAAACGCTTGGTGATTCCGGCCGCTTCGGCCCACGGCTTGAGATACTGGTTGATGTTTGAAGGCAAGCTGAACACATGGTCATCCGCCGCCTTGTCCTCACGCTCCGGCATCCACTTCAACGCCTCGTTGGAGAGTGGCAGGTAAATCGGTTCTTTGGTCTTCTGCATAGCCACCGCCAGACGGTATTGGCCGTTATCGACAAAGACATTCTTCCATTTCAGGCCGACAATATCGCTGATACGCAGTCCGCAGAAGCAGGAAAACAGATAGGCGTTTTTAACCCTCCCATCCTGTACCGGAGTGGCAATCAACGCCCGTACCTCTTCGATGGTCATATAGGACCGCACGCTCTCCGGCATTTTGGGCTTCTCCGATTTTTCCATTTCATTAAACGGATTTCTCAACAACCGTTTAGCCCGGACGGCAGCGTTCAGGGCACCGTTGAATATCTGATAATAGGTATTGCGTGTAGATGCTGCTATCGGCTTTCCTTTAGGGCGGAAGGTCGTCAGCATGTAGTCGATATAGCCTTGGCAAAAAGCGAGGTCAACCCGATCCAACAAAAACCTTTCCCCTGCATATTCTTTCAGGATATGGGTAACGGCCTTGATTTGACCGATGCCTTTCTTGTCGCGTTTCTCTTGGTACTCCAAATAGGTTTGCATCCAGTCCAGCAGATAAACCTTATCTGTATGGTTCACGATACCGGCTTCGCCGCTGGTCAGTTCGATAATGCGTTTCGACTTGATGGCATTCGCAGCGGCCATTGTTATTTCATTCTGCCGACGGGTATTGTTGTCCGTTCCCGGGATAAGATACAGCTTCAGGTACTCATATGTCCGCTTGCCATTGCGGTATATATCCAGATACAGACTTTTGCTGCCATCGGACAAATCCTTCATCCGAAGACGGATGGGCTCTTTTACTTTTTTAGGCTTCTTTATTCGTGGCATAATCGTATTCTTTCATTCGTTCTTTTTCGTATGCAAATGTACGAATTAAAACCGAAATCAAGAAACAAACAAGGAACAAAAATGTACCCAAAAAGAACTAATTAACAGAAAATAGCGAAAACAACTGAAAGAAACGATTTCTTTATAAATGTCTGATATAAAGCCTATTTACTTGTACTTATTTGGATTTTATTTTCATCTTTAATATGTCTGTTTGTTTATTGAAAATAATAATGGATGTTAGAGTAGTTTGTAGTTAGTAACAAAGGCTATGGCTTCAGTGATATTTTTCACTTCTAATTTTTCAAAAAGCTTTCTTTTATAGAATTTAATAGTATCAATAGCTATACATAATTTATTTGCCATTTCATTCATAGTGAAACCTTGTGCAGATAATAATAGAATATCTTTTTCCTTCTCACTTAATGTTATGCCCTTATCCTCTATCCAATGATGATTCTCCAATGAATACTGCCAATACCGAGTCATGCCTTGCTTGCGTAATTCTATGTGTCCTGCAGTGTTGTGTGATGATAGAGAAACAATACATAATGCCAACCAAATCCGTCCATCTTTAGTTAACATGAGTGGGGTTACCTTTTGATTAATAAGTATTTGCTTTTTGCCATTTATTATATGGAAATCATAGGAAATAGTGCAAATGTTCCGTTCTTTAATTGGGGTTTCGAGAAAGAATTTGAATCCGACTTTATTTATTTCAGTAAGCATCTTTTGTTCTTGGAGTGGAACATGGTTTATATAAAACATGAATCCTAGTTTTTTGATTTCTTCTGAAGTGTGTCCACATAAAAATAAGGGATTTTCTGCGACATATAAAAAATTCTTTTTATAATAATCAATAATATATATGCTTTGATAAGTACTTCGTGAAATTGCTTCAAACGACTTGATTAATAGTTCTTTCTGTTGATATTCTTCTTCGGATATGTTATAAACAGAATTAGCAGTTATAAAAAAATCTTCTATATGTGTCATATTTATATGATTAATTGGTTAATATACAAATTTAATTGTTTTCTTTAGAGGAACTAATATTTTACTACACAAATGTGCAAAATATAAATAAATATCTTATTTACTACACTTTTGTGTAGCAAATAAAATGCCTATATAATTAATTTTGTTGTTGAAAAACAAAAAAGATGATTTGTAATGGTCTTTATGAATCAGTGGAAGTTGTGATAAACCTGTAGTGTTTTATGAAAAGATGTACTTTCTTGTAAGAAGGATAAATTTGTAATTATCATGTAGAGAGTATTATTGGATATAGCAGAAAGTTGAGCAGTTGATTATAGCTGTCGGTTTTGTGAATATTTATATATTCATACAGGTTTGGTATCTAATTTATAGAGAAATGCATGTGGCTGAATGAACCATAATAATTATGTGTAGTGAGGTTGTTGAAGGTGTGTATGATGCGTTTTTGAGGAGGTGTTTATTATGCTGATGCTGAGATACTGGCATATTTAACTTTAAAGAATTTCTTTGTAGTTTTATTGTAATTAGGGCATGCAAAATACATTTATAAAAAGAAATAGAGTATGCAGTGTGGTAGTATGTAAAAGATTAGTCTTAACACTTAAGTTGGTGCATATATTTGTCGTGAATTTAAAATAATAAAGGATAAAGGAGATTACCAATGATTATATTAAAAGAAAAACATGTGCATATCGTCACAGGAAATGAACGTGAAACAGACGTTTTGACATTGTATGAATTGAAAACAAGGATTAGGGATAAAATGGAAATTGCTGGAATAGTTACTGAAAATTCTACTTTTCCTCTTTCTCTAGGATTTTCATATGTTACTAGTCGAAAGAATGTATGGATATTAAAAATAAAGTATCATACGTATAATGAATGGAAAGCAAATTGTGAGGAGTATGCTTGGGAGTTTCAGATATGTACGGATAAAGAAACTGGGGAGATTTTTGCAATTCGTCCTTATAAACTTCCTTCAGGAGAGGTCGTTTGTTGTATGTTTTCTCCCTTTTCTTTCAAAGAGTATGAAGAGTATCAACCAGTTGAAGAAAATAATGTTTGCTCGGTTGTTAACTCTTTATTAGAAATGCTGTATTTAGAAACAGTTGTGGAATATAAAGGATGTTTGTATGTTTCGTCTAGGGATATGTGTATTGTTGGAACGCCTCTGGCTTTATCGCAGCGTGTTTTTTTGTTTGATAAACAGTTATATTATAGAAGAATGAGAGTGGATAAAGATGCTCCACGAGTGATCTGCAAAGAGATGTTGTTTCGTTCAATGAAGTTATCTATGGAGTGGGGAGAAGATGATGATAGGGTTAGATCACAAGTTTATTTTCAGAATTGCAATCAAGATTACTAAGCAACTGCAAATTATAGCTAAAATTCTAGATAAGTTTTCTTAGATATGCATCTGTCTATGAGAGAAAGAAATGTTTCCATACAATCCATTTTACTTTTGCATTTGTTGGCAGAAGATATGTTTTTGCGAGAAAGATTGCTCCTGCTATTTCAGCACCAGAAGCTTTCAATTTTTTGGCATAACTTGAAAGACTTTTGCCGGTGGTCAGCAAGTCGTCTACGATGATGATTTTCTTTCCAGTAAGATTGGTGTTTATGATATAATTTGAGCTTTCTTCGATTTTATTGCGTTGTTGAGAAGTATGTTTGCTTTCTCTTTCGCCTGTGAAAGAGATGTAATCGATGCCGGATTGAACACCACGGAATTTTAAAAAGAAATAGGCTAATGATGAAAAACGGTTATAGTAATGTTTCTGAGTGCTACATGGCATAAACATGATTGTTATATCACAGGCTGGGCGTAAGGCTTTAAATGTTTGTGCAAAATATTGGCTACATTCATCTTTGCCTTCTTTGAACAGATAGACTGTATTTGCAAATTGCCATTGATCTTCGTCGATGAAATTATGGTACCTTTTGGAATAGTAGTAATCGGCAAAAACGCATTTAATGTTATCTCGATAAAAAGGAACTAAGGGAAGCTCTTTATCAAACGCTTCGGGACAGGTTAGCGCATATAATTTAGCCGCATCTTTATGGCCGGCCATTAACGCTTGCTGTGCTGCCCATTTTCGTTCTTCATGATTTTGAGCATTTCTACCATATTGCAATAGGGCGTACGCGGCTTTCCTTTTCCAATATTGGGCATAGTAATAGAATGAAAGCAAGAGTATTATGAATAGCAGTAGGGATAATATTATAGGGATTGGCACTTTTAAAATTTTCTTGTTAATTTGTTCTGTGATAATATGATTCGGCGCAAATGTAGTTTAAATAGTTAAGAGACTTGTAGTTTTTATTCAAAAAAAGTGAGTTGTCGGGATTATTTTTTATTTTTGCGAAACAGATATATCTGCGAGAAAACGGAATTTCAATTGGTATAAGATAAGCGGACAGAGTATAGGATTATTGAAGATTCTCCAGTTCATATTTGCTTTTAATATATTTCAAGATTGAGCAAAACCACTGTTTTATAATGGAATAAAGGAGGTGTTTATCATTTTTTGAGTAATATGTTTTAGTAGGACTTATGTGCCTAAACTTTCCACAAATATAAATTAAATATCATTCAATAAACAAAGTGAAATATGAATAAAACAATCCAAATGCTTGTTGAAGCCATTAATATGATTCCTAGACAGTTCTATACCAGTGTTGGCGATGAAAATTCTTCTGGATTAATATACGATCGATTAGTATCACAGTTGATAGTACGTTATAGAAAAATCACTGGTAGTTATTGTAAAACAGAAGTATACCTTCCCTCATCTAAAATCATTCAGAAGTTTGCATCTACTCCAGAGAAAAAAATATTAGTCAGAAAACTGAATGCAGGGATTTCTTCAAATAGTGGTCTGAAGCCTACTCTTTTAATGGAGCAAAATATCAATCTATCTTCATCGCAAAAAGCTATGATTATATTGAATACAGATTGTAAACTTCGCCGGGGTATTTTCTATTGGGAATTCTTTATACTTCATTTTCTTGCTGAACAAAATAGAAATTCTATCGGTGCTTACATTATAATTAATCAAGAGATTACTTCTATAAAGAAAAAGATTGATGCATATTATAAACTTGGATTATATAATTCTTTGAGTGCAGATAATATTTTCTTTCTTATTAAAAAGAACTATGCTTCTGATATTACCATATTGAATTATAAAGGTGAAATTATTGTATCTTCTATAAAATAATCAGTTGATTTTACTGGCAATATTAACTTGTTTAAACTGTTGATTAAATTAGGGTTAAAAATATAGTGATTATATTTTCTATCTTTTCGTATTATTCCGTTATTGTTTATCTTTATTCCAAAGATGAACATATATGGATGCAGAACATTTTACTTTTTGGAGCAATTTGATAAAAAAGATAGAGCCTATGATGTGTATAGGTCAGTCTCTCTTGGAAGAAATAGTATCTTTAGTCGAGAAATATCATATAGATTTAAACTCTGAAATTAAATGGGAAGAGTTGCCTATTGATTTTAAAAGTAGTCTTCAAACTAGCATCTCAACTAAGTTGAATGCCATTCCCTGCGAATTGATTCTTAATGAATATATGCGTGCTGGCAATATATTTCTGGCAGTTGTGGATATGTTGGAAACGCAGCACGCCAAAGTGAAGAAAAACAATACGACGGCTCGTTCTTTTTTGCAAAATTTGATATATGAAGTAATGAACGTCAGTATAACTTCAAAAGCTATGAATCTTGAAGATTGGCGTGAAAGTATTCGGAGTAAGAAAGAAGCATATCAAGTGGATGATGTAATAGAATATGCTTATAAAAAACTTTCTGATCAATTTAAACAACAGGTGGAAATTAGCATATATGATTTCTTTTATAATAAGACTTCTCCAGAAGATATAGACAAATTACTTAGTCAAGCGCGGGACAGTATATTATTAGCTTTTATCCAGCGGGGACTGACTGGAAAACGAGGTCATGGAATGAGCCGTTTTATTATAGATTATATTCATCGTTGGCAGGATGATGGATTGATGAAGCCTTTAAAATCCATTTTCCCATTTTGCCAATGTTTACAACTACACTGGGATAATAATATAAACCTGGGTACAAGACAAGGATTGGAGGTTATGTATAAGCAACGGCTATAAATGATACTATAGTCAAATATACATTAACGATGATTATTGATTAGTCATGCTTTGGTGGTATGAAAACATTTTGCTTTATATAAATATTATATGGTTATACTTTTTCTCAGTTTTGAGAAGCCACTATGTACCATATCATACACAATGGCTTCTTTGGGATGCCTAATCAAATAGGTTTGTTAATATTCTGTTCTCATATTTTATCTTTTACTCTTTTTACTACTAGGAGATTTTTTTATCATATTGTGTGCCATCATTATACAGCGTCGTGCCCAAGCTATGTCGTCTTCGTCATCGTCACGTCCCCATTTCATTTGGCTGCCGCCACCTCCACCTCCACATCCTTCTGCAAAAGTTGTTGCTTGGTCCACATAACCGGCGAAAAGGAGTAATGCACAATGCATAATTTTATCGCCTAGTTCTGCAAGGTCTTTAAGCATAGTATTTTCGAACAGGTCCATCGATTGGAAATTGAGCAAGTGAAATTTAGATTTGAATTCTTGGAGAATATCTGGAAGGATGGCATTGGAAAGTCTGTATTGTACTTGCTGTTGTATACTATCTACTGCTCGGCGCCCTTCTTGTCTGAGTTCTTTTTCTTTTTCTTTAAGGTCGTTTACCAGAGTTTGTAGCTCCTTGAGTTCACTGTCTGCTTTTTGTAATTTATTTTTTTTGTCTTCCAGCTTTTCGTTTACTTTGGCTATGTCATTATTCAATTTTTTTAATTCTGCGGATAATAAAGAGGTATCACCGTTTCTTTTGGAAAGGGTCAATTCCAATTCTGTTTTTTTGTTAGCCAATTCTTCTCGTTTCTTTTCAAGGTTCTTGATCATTGTGGTCAGACCTTTGTGTTTGATTTTGGACCTATGTATATCACCATTTATTTGGGATAGCATCTCACAATGTACAGCAATCTTCTTTTCCAATGTAGTACATTCCTCACTTAGTTCTCTTTTATATTCTTCGCTGGAACGGTGACGGGCTCCAGTTTCGTAGATATTGGTTCCACGGTTCAGCCCCCATTTGTTGTTGTACACTGCCAGCTCGTTATGTAGAGCTAGCATCTTATCTCGGTAATCCCATTTTGTTGCTCCGGAGAATACTTGTTTATAGGATAATTTATTTTGTTCAGTGATGGGTAGTACGCAACAATGAATGTGGGGATTCGTCTCATCCAAATGTACATAAAAACCTGCAATGTTATCTTCGCCCCATTTATTGCAAGCAAATTTATAGATATCTTTTGCCCATTTCTCAATGTCTTTACAACGTTTGATGTGTGAGTTGTCAGATCCTTTGGTGAGATCGACTTTCTGGCTACCAAATGCGAGTTCGTGCATCTTTTCACGGCTACCGCCGAATATAAACTTAGCGGCGATTCGTATATTGGGTACTTTTCTGCCCAAGTTGGGGTTGGTAATACCACATGATGCCAGTCGAGCAGTTATCTTTTCACCGACAGAGCGGCTTTTGTCTATTGGGCGAATGACACCGCCTTTAGTTACTTCGAAATTGAGATGATCACGAGTGCGGTCGTAGTTACCTTCTTTACCAGCACGATCCCAACGCTCGTCTTTCCAACGTCTCTGAAACTCATTACTTTCTGCTGTGGTGATACCAGTTGTTGGCTGCATATCTGCCACCTGTTTATTCGCTTTACTTTTCATGTTTTTTATTTGAATTATACAACAAAATCAAATCAGCTTGCTGCCCCTCTTATAAGCCCCTGCGCAACACTTTCGTAGAAAGGGGGTATTAGGCTCCCCTTTTGGGGCAAAGGGTCTGGGCAAGCCCAGCATGAACGGTAGGGGAGAGGAAATGTGAGAGGGGGGCTGTACAGCAACATTGGGTCGGGGTGGAGGAATGGCTTCATAAGAGGAAATATTCCCGTCATGGCCTTAAAAATGCCCTCCTTGGAGCTATAAAAGGGAGCTATGTTCATAAAACTCTGTTAAATTCGGCACCACAATCGAGAACGAGTTGCCAGTTTGTGGAAAAAAGATGGCTGAAAGACTCTTTGTTAGGTGACATCCCCGGTAAAGTTCCATTTTTGAACGGGTCTGCACTGATGATGTCGAAGTATTTTTTCAGCAAATCAAAATCCGCATGCATTCCGAGGCAAAAGACATAGTAAATGTCTTTTTCGATATTGGCATTGTAGGGTGCTGGCTTGTCTAGCAAGGGAAGCATTTCTATGAAGAGATCGTATGCTTTCCGGCACAACTGGCGAACTTCGTTTGTCAGTTGCATGGGAGGAGCCTGATGTGCTACATTAGGTAAGTTCTGAAAGTCAGATGTACATGATACAGCAAATTGGGGTGCACATATCACAGGCGTTTTGGCTGTACAGTCTGTTTCCGGTTCTGTTGTACTCTGCCTCAAACAAGTCACTTCAATAATAGTACTTAATTTGTTGGACATCCGTTTGATGTAACCGCGTCTTTCCAATTCGTCTAAAAAGCTGGTTATGGTTTTACGGTGCCATTTCCATTTGTTGGATAAAGCCAGTATTGAGGCTTCCAACTGTCCGGGTTCCAAATGTATAACAATTCCTCGTTTGGTGATGTCCGTCGGTTCTTTGACCGCTTGTTGTAGGAGATTGTGGAATGCAAATAACCTGTTGCATACTGTTGAGGCTTCGCTCAAATAGGCAAGTAATTCCATATCTATTGTTATCAATTGACTACTGTTTGGATTTTCTTTCATCTATACTTATGTTTTTTTATTGAGGTAAAAGTATAGGGATATGGATGGATGGCAAAACGAAAAATAAGATAATTTCTTTCATGACTTTCAAGAGAAAGAAATGAAAGAAAAAAAGGTAAGATTAAATGAAATAAGTTTTTTTCATGTACATACAATGGGTAAATTTAGAAAAGGTAAAAAGTGAGTAAATATGTATTTTACCCACATATGAGGCGGTTCCACACGAGGCTGGTAAGAGGTACCTGTACTTCTTATGAAAGTATAAAAAGAAAATATAATCATAAGAAAAACGGTTCGCAATCGAGCCGCTTTTCTTATGATATTTGCCCGTTACGCATTTTGATCGGGAACAAATTTTTCGATTTTTGTGGAAACGATAAAGAAGTAAGGTTTTTCTTTGACGATACAACCTTTGCGGAAGCCTTTGACAGTTACAGTGGCACCTTTCTTAATGAGTGGGAAAAGTTTTTTATCCCAGGTTTCCACATTGAAGTATTCAGGAACAGTTTGTTTTTCACCTTCTGATGTTGTATTATAGAGGTGGTTTACTGCAACGCTAAATATTGCTTTTTCTCTATTATTACCGCAAATGATGATTTTTGCATCAGCAACACAATTATCCGTAATCTCGAAGTTATTAGCTCTTTTCATAAGCGTAAAATTTTAAAAGTTGAAAAATAAATAAATTTTTGTGACAGCATTCTTGGACCAAGACAGAGGGTGAACAAGGTTTTAGCGGGAATTACGCAATATTTACAGAATGTTGGAAGAATTCTTGACTAAATGCACTTTAACCTTGTGAAAGGATTTATCCATCCCAATAAGCCCTTTAGGGCGCTCCTTGCCCTAAATTTGCTGGAATAAAATATTTTTTTGACTGATTGAATTTCGAATGTGAAAATAAGAGCTGCATGGAGAGAGTGGGTAGCATGCTGATGTAAGAATTTTGAGGAAATACCTAGAAAATTTGAAGGTTTACTAACATTGTGGTGAACTCCGTAAAGATAGGGAAAGTATAAAATGCAGGATCTTGTTCTTGTGGAAACTAAGTATATGAATCAAGTGAAAAGTACTGCCGTTATACACAAGGAGAAGTTGAGAAGGAAGACTTTACATATTAGTACTATCCATGAAAAATGAGTTCGGTGCAAAGAAATAAGGGTACGATACAAGTAAAGCGGAACGGTATCGAGACTGGTAGAATGATATAAATATAAAAGGTAGGAAAATATAAAAGGAATTGATATATAAGTGGAAGGGAAATTGAGTACATGATGCTTGGTATGATGAGAGTGGGGGCATTTAAGCCCCCACAGCAATGGGATTGGTTTTAAAAGTCGAAAGATTGAGGAATACACCGTGGTGCTCAAGTTTAGCTTCTCTGAACAACTTCCATAGTAGGGCGCATCCGTTTTGTGCCAAAGTGGAGTTAATGAAGAGGTCTTGCTTCCGCAGTGCTTCGGTAACGGAGCAACTCGGACCACTGTTCTGTTCATCTACTTGGGTGAGATCGAACATGTCGCAGAGGGTAGGTAATGTTGCTTGTGTCGGGTATTTTGCCTTTTTAGGTTGTTTGACGGGTTTGACTGTACCTAAAATGACTTGTCCCGTTTGTTGCGTGTTGCCGAAATCGAGCCAATACAAGGGGCTTTCGTAGACATCGGAGATGTGATTGACTTGTTTGAGATGTTGGTAAATAACAAGTCTGCTTTTTACGTTGTCCACGCAGGAAATGGTGATGTTAGCACTCGGGGCATCGTCCGAATACATTTCGGGTACGGCTTCCCAATCAAGTCCGAAAAATTGGTTGGTGCGTGTCACAAGGCATATGGCTTTGTTCAGACCGATGTCGGCAGGACTGAATAATTGTCTGCCGATGTTTGATTCTGAAACTTCGTCCGCATCAAATACGGTTACGTAAAGTCCCGGGTGTCCCAAACGAATAAGGGCTGCATCCATGCGTGCTAATGCTTCCAATACTTGGGAGCCTGTGCCACCTGCTCCAATGAGGTGGACGGTAACGGGGTGTTGCGGATTTATCAGATAGCTGTCGGTAAAATGGACTTTTTTCATCCTATGATTTTTTTGAGAGTTAATTTTATCGGGATTAGTTCGGATTCGGGAAACGGTTCTCCTGTTTTTATCAGCTTTTTTGTAACCAGAGCAAGATTGGATTTGATAGGGTTGGTGCCTAGGATATGCGAAAATTCGGACTGCCAAAACATTTTTTCCCAATATGCAATAATATTCTGATACGTCATTTCTTCTATTTCGGGTAGTTTGGAATTTCCCAAACAGGCGTATGAAGAAGATACGTTGAAATAGGGGGCTTGGTAGAGTTGACTGTCGGGATTGTCGCCACAAAACGCATAGAGTGATAGTACGTCACGCTCTACGACATACAAGAGTGAGGGGGTGCATAAAGTTCCATTTGGAATATCTAAATTCTTTCGGAAATAGTGCATCTTTTTTTGTGGTTTTTCGTACCACACGAACTTCTCGTAGCCTTTGCGTCCGTCGGCATAGAGCATATTGGACGGAATGATACCGTGCAATTCCTTACTGGCACGATTGAGGGCGAGGTCTGCTATGTCTTTGATACATTCTTCGGTGAGGGGCTTTCCTGCACCCATATTGCCATTGCGAATGTCTCTGCGCTCTAAATAAAGATTGGTTCGGTTATCGTCCGAGTAGACAATGATTGCCATTTCGGGAACCAACATGGTTGATAATTGTTTCGTTAATTCATTCATTTTGTTACTAAGTTTTTGTAAAAATCATCACAGATATAATCCAACCACTCAAACGGGAATGTGCAAGGTGGTAACTTTTGGGGCTTGTCGGGTGATAACGTGGTATAGGAATAGGGACTTGACACATCAGAGTTGTTGCAACGCTCACTAAGTCCTTCGTAATGATAATCAGTGATTTCATCTTCGCAGCATGTTCCCCATGATAAGCATATCAGATCATACCATGCTGTTTGTTCGTAATTGCTATCCAAATAATCGCAGTAATAGTAGTCGTAGTTGTTTTCGTATGAATATTCTACTAATCTATCGCTGGATAGGAGTTCGATGCCCCGAATCATGCTCTGTACCTGCTCTGTTTCAGTTGTGGAAAGGTGTTGGAGATTCTTTAGTTCGGTAAGCAGTTCTTCCGGGCGTGCGTCTGTATGCTGATTGACTTGCTGTAACATCCGATTCGCTTTGCCTCGCTTATTCTTGTAAGAGCGCATCGCCTCGATAAAACTTTCATCCACTTCATCATTCTTGTCTTTCATTCTTTCTTGGATATTTTCTATGAAGTAATCGTAGTCATAGGTGTCTTTTATGGTGGGTAGGTTGTTATGCTGCATGATGAATGCAATGAAGCGGATGAATAACTTTCTAATTTTCGGACGCATGGTGTGTGCGATAGAAATGGGTATATAGACTATAGTGTCCCAATATCTTGTTGGATTTGGTTGGTAAACGACAAATACAAATTCGTCTCCGATATAGTCCACATTCAATGATTGTCCTTCGGGCAGTGATTGGGTGACCTTATGGATTAAGTTAGTCAGGTCATATCCGAATCTGCCGATGGGGGTGAATGTCATTTTTTTGCCGTAGAGGGAGAGGTAGCCCGTAGCTGCCCGAATGAGCCGTTCTATATTGCTTTCGGGATTGATTCTTCTTTCAAAGTCAGCCAAAGGAGCAACGTCTGTCAGTGGAATATTGACAAATTGCTCTTTCAGAAATGAGTTATCTGTGATGATTTGGGGAGTACCCGTGCTTGTCGCACGGATATTCCTGTATTTTTGCTCTTTTTCTCCCGTAAAAGGATTCTTCCTAGTGACTGGTGTAGCTGATTGTTGCATAAATTTTTATTCATAAATAATTAACCTTTAGTTCCGATTGTTGTCTTGAACGAATATTCCATAGTACCTTCTTCGGTGAGTTGGCTGTGAACATTGCTCGTTGTCAGTTCGGGGTATGTGTTGGAGTAAAAAAGCAACACGTCTTCGGGTGATAATTCGGGGTCGGGGTCGTTGAGAACGGTATTATTATACTTGAATACTCGTTCTATTCCTGTTACTTGTAAAGCCATAATCTACTATTATTCTGCGAACAATAAGTTACTGTTCAGTTCAATATTTATTTTATTTTTTAAATTCTCGCATTGCTTTTTGTCTGCACCGGGCATTTCGCTCACCTCTTTGAGCAAAAGGGCGGCTTCAGGGTATTTCTTCTCTGTGTACAGGGTGTCCACTTTTTTTATCTTGTCGGTGAATGCTTTGCGCTCTGCATCTACTTTTTTCTTCGCTTCGGAGGCGGCTTTTGAATTGGCTTGGGCGACTTCCATTGATTTCTCGAATTTTTCCATGTTGGTAAGCAATCCTGTTGCTTTTTGAAGCGGTTGTTTGATGATGTTAATAAACTGTTGGTCAAGTTCTTCGGGTGTACCAGTTATTAGAATAGGGGAAAGATTATTTTTTGCTTCATCTTTCAATCCTTTTTTGGTCGGCATGACGGACACGCTTACTTTACCATTGACTTTTGCCAGTACGAGTGTAATCATATCTCTGTCTGACATTAACTCTGAAATTTCTACGAACATAACTTTTTTTATTTAATTTCCCTTTTGTAAGATTGCTTACTTCAGGAGAACTGTTAATTTTTTATCTGCTTTTTTGTAGTGTCCGCCTTGTTTCAGGCAAGTCTATTGACGGAAATACGCTTTCGGGAGAAAGGAAGATTTCAGGCAATATACGGAGTGTTACGGACTTGCAGGAAATAAGGTAGATACTCTATTTTTGTGGATAAATAATAACCGGCTTCTGAAGTGGGGGAGATTCCGAAATAATGTAGAGGTATTATGAAAGGGGAGAAGGATGGGATAAAAGAGGAGGGGGAGTGAAGTTTTAAAAGGGGGCTGGCTGGATGTAGAAAGGGAGGTTGGCATGATAGAAGGGAAACGGGTATATTGCGGCATTCGCAAAATATCCCCGTTCCTGCTATCTGTGACTGTATCGGACTGGATACGGTAAATGGCGGTTGTTGTCCTATTCTAGTTCATTGATGAATGACTGGATGAATGGGCAGTCGGGGTTGCACGGGTTGCAATGTGCGAGCTTCCCCATGTCGCATTGCTTGCAATAATGTGTTTACGTATCTTTTTGCTTTTGATGCTTTCATTGCTTATTCATTTTTATTTTTATTAGAATTGATTTTTGCAACGACCATAATCTACTTTTCCTCTAATTCCTCGTATATCCGGATAGTATAAGTCGGGGATAACATAAGAGTCATACTCATTAGAATCAATTTTTGCATCACAATACTCCTCTGCAATAGTTTCCTCAATATATTCTTCTTTGTCTATATAAAGAACCAAGACACCATCTGCGAAAAATTGCATTTTACCGAAAATACATTGTACTTTACTCATTTTTGATTTATTTTGAGTTTTACTTCCCTTTTGTAAGATTGCTCACTTTCAGGAGAACTGTTGATTTTTTATCTGCCTCTTTGTAGTGTCCGCCTTGTTTCTGGCAAGTCTATTGACGGAAATACGCTTTCGGAGAAAGGAAGATTTCAGACAATACACGGAGTGCTACGGACTTGACGGTATCAAGGTGGATACTCTATATTTGCGGATAAAATAATGACGAACTGCCTGAGTAGGGGAATCGGGAGGAGGGGGTGGGCGGTATATAAAGGTGGGGAAGTGAGATAGAAGGGGAT